>Ga0209499_1000292_pt1 | contig 37174 bp, 47 predicted proteins | sample C_130208_EF_Meta_FD_187306 | JGI IMG/M metagenome (GOLD analysis project Ga0209499, IMG submission 187306) | Freshwater microbial communities from Lake Croche, Canada to study carbon cycling - C_130208_EF_MetaG (SPAdes) (version 2) | ecosystem: Environmental > Aquatic > Freshwater > Lake... | reverse complement strand
AGGGTGATCAGGGTTTCCAGGGTGACCAAGGAGCTCAGGGTTTCCAGGGTGATCAGGGTTTCCAGGGTGACCAAGGAGCTCAGGGTTTCCAGGGTGATCAGGGTTTCCAGGGTGACCAAGGAGCTCAGGGTTTCCAGGGTGATCAGGGTTTCCAGGGTGACCAAGGAGTTCAGGGTTTTCAGGGTGATCAGGGTTTCCAGGGTGATCAAGGTTATCAGGGTGATCAAGGTTATCAGGGTTATCAGGGTGATCAGGGTTATCAAGGTTATCAGGGTGATATTGGAACGCAGGGTGATATCGGTCCGCAGGGTTTAACAAGTGATATAATAACATATTCACAGGGAGCAAATATTTCAGTCGATTCAGGTAATATCAATGATTATAACTTACCTGGTCAAACATTCTTCATATTAACGGGCACTAATGAGAGAGATATTACTGGTTTCCAAAACGGAACTAACGGACGCATGATTGTATTAATCAATAATACAAGCACTTCCCAGAACTTTAAAGATGAAGGTTCTGCTTCTACGGCTAGTAACCGATTGTACTTAACAAATGACGTTACTGTAATTGCACCAAGGGGTGGTTCTGCTACGTTCTTATATTCAAGTAATATTGCGCGCTGGGTTATGATTTCGCACACGTAAACTATTTACTTAATTTATATTTATCCTAATGAACTGATTTATTAGGATAAATGTGTAGACCAGATACTGTGGAAGTTACGACGACATTCTCTTTTATATAGACATAGAGGGGATGCGGCGTTTTATACTACCTATTATTTCTAGTAGATAGAATAGGTAATGGATACGTCCGAATTATTAGCCCAAAAACGCTTTACAGCTATTTACGGTTGCCCACAACCTGGCGCGACAGGTGCGCAAGGGCTTGCTGGAACAGCAACAAATACCGGCGCCACGGGTTCTACTGGTTTTACTGGTCCTACTGGGGCGCGAGGTCCTACTGGACTTGACGGGTCGGCGACGAACACCTGTATCTCAAGTGGGCGGTAGTAATACTGTGCAGGCTTTAGCGGTAACAACGGCTATTGTAGGACCAGGTATTCCGTCCATTATCGTTGGTATAAAACAAATAGGATAGAGCGATAGGTCGGGCAAAATACTTTACAATTGGATTTATTCTAATCGTTATATAGAATGACCACGGCTGTCTTCACCTTCGGTCGCTTTCAGCCTCCGACAACGGGGCATGAGGTGTTGGTGCGCGGGCTTATCGCGTTGGCGGCGGCGCGTGAGGGCGATGCCTACGTCTTTGTGTCCAGCAATCAGGAGAAAAAACTTGAGAATCCACTGTCAGTGGCGCAGAAGGTTGGCTACATGCGAAAGCAGTATCCTAGCGGCGTGACGATTGTTAATACGACAGAAGAGAAGTGTACTAATTTGACGGCAATCGTGGAGTGGCTCAAAGCAGCGGGCTATACAAAGATTGTGATGGGTGTGGGGTCGGACCGCGTACCCGGTTTCCGGCGCATTTTCGAAAAAGAGGGTTTGGTGGAGGTTGTGCCGATTGGAAAGAAACGGAATTCAGGGAATTCTGTTGCTGGTATGTCTGGCACTAAGCTGCGTGCGGCGGCGACACGGCGCAACCTGGATACGTTCAAGCAGGGCGTGATGATTGGCTCCATGACGGAGGAGAACGCAGCGGCGCTTATGGAGAACGTGCGGGCGGGAATGGGGCTGGAGGGCGGTTCTTCGAAGAAGGCGCGGCGGCGCCGTACTTACAAGTTGCGGCGTGATTGATAGCCCCCTAAGTTGTTGCGGCGTGAGTTCTGGCGCTGCTGCTGCGGCAAACCCTGAACCTGGTACATAACGACGGTCGGCTTCTCTTCGTCTTCCTTAGACTCATTCATACCATAGACGTCGCGATTCTGTGCTGTTCTTAGGCTGGCTCGGTGCTTACGTAGACGGCGCTCTCTTAATTGCTTGCGTTCATATGCTTTATAGGCGATGAACCCAATGATGCCGGCGGCGAATAGACCACCTGCCGCCGCGCCGCCGATGGCTGCGTTTTTGTTATTTGCCTCTTCGGCGGCGGCTCGCGCGGCACCAAGAATATCGATACTGGGTGCGGGCGTTTGGCTTGGGGTTGGACTTGCGGAGAGACTGGGTGTTATTGTTGAGGAGGCGGATGTTGTTGAGGTTGTACTGATGGTGGGGGTCTGTGATGGTGTTATGCTAGATGTAACTGATATGGTCGGTGTATTTGAGGCTGTTGAACCGGTGGATAGAGAGGCTGTTGGCGTAGGCGTTGGACTGGGTGTTGGGGTTCTTGACGGGGTTGCCGATGAGGATGGGCTGGCGCCGAAGGAGAGAGAGGGGGTTTGGCTCGGTGTTCCTGTCGGCGTTGCGGAAGGGGTTGTGCTTGGGCTCGGTCCTGCGGCAAGACGGAAGCCGGCGCTGGACGCAGTGTACGGGGCGCTAGGTCCCGTCACTGTGATTTGAGCCGTATAGGTTGTGAAACCGTTGGGTACAAAGGTTATAGGAAGAGTGTAATAGACTGTATTGTTGCCTGCTGTGACGATAGTCGTTGGTGTACCAACAGTTGTACCGCCGCCGCCGCCACCACCACTGCTCTTAATTACGATGGTGGCTATACCAAATTGTGCTTCGCCTAAGCCACGCCACGTGATGGTCACGTTCTGACCCAAGATAGTTACGGTGCCGGTGTTGACGAGAGTGCCGTTGTTATAGACGTTGACGTTTTGAACTTTGCTCTGGAGAATTGTGATAGGGGTGCTGTTAAAGGAGATGGAGGGATTTGTAGTTGATGTGATTTGTATAGGAACGGCGTAGGGTGTTAACGAAGAAGTGGCGTCTGATAGACGGACTGCTATTGCTGAATTATTTACCGCAGCCGCAATTGTGTTTATGCGTGAGCCAAGATAGGTTAGTCTGAATTGTTCGTCGGGCTGTATGTTGTTTGTAAGGTAGGTTATGTTGAGGAGCTGACCTGTGTAAAAGGTCGCGGGGGTCTGGTCCCATTCGACCTGTTGTGCGGAGGCGTTCAGGGCGGTAATCGCTGCCTGTTGGCATATGTCTACGTAGCCGAAGCTGGCTTGTAGAGTGCCACATGTGGTGAGCGACTGGTCCGTTAGGCACCACATTGATTGCTGTCCGAGCCAGTCTGTGCGCATGGAGCAGCCCACAGCGATAGTTGAGCCCGCGCCTGGAGCTGTCGTGGCGGTTTTTGTTACTACACAGCTACATCCCGTGTCACTTGTTATAGTTGAACTACTGAATGTTATGCTTCCTGTGAGTAATATTGCTCTGAGAAGTGAAGACATTGGTTCTTGTGAGATGGTGCGAAAATTTGCTGGTTGTCAATTTTCTCGGCAATGGGGAGAATGTTACGGACGTTGGCAGGGCTCGGGCTCTTTGGCGTTGCCATAGGTGCCTGTATAGGACCGCTAAGTCATGGGACCGGATGTCCTGTCGGACAGGGAACACCCGATTGCACGTTTGTTCAGGTCCATGCTGCCGCCATTTGCGAGGTGGTTTTACCGAATTTTGAAATTGTAAATGGGGCGGGCGACTGTAGTTTACACGGCTCGGGTTGGGGCTGCTTTCTCGGTCCACGGTCTGATACCGATGATACATTTTGCTGTAACTTGGCGCCATCGCCCTCTGCCACGGCGTCGCCTTCTGGTTCTGCGACTACCTCTACAACCGGTTTTGCAACGGTATCGGCTTCTGGTTCTGCGACTGCCTCAAGGACGGCTCTTACAACTATATCCACAACTCGTACGTCAAGCCCGACGTCGACTTCCACTATGACGGGTACAAGAACAATCACACGAACACCGGCGCCAGTCTATATATTTGATTCGCAGACGGATTTTTCGGAGATGCAGGGTCATAACGGGTGGATTTATGGATATTATGATAGTCTTAATGCTTACAGTATGGGTCTGACTTACATGGCTGGAATTGCGCCATCTTGGATGTTTAATTCGGAATGCGCGGGATGGATTTCGGCGACAACCATGATGCCCAACGACCAAGTCTCATGTTGTTGTACCCAGTGTGGAGTTATAATACCTAGCTTAATTTGGGTCAATGTAAATTCATTGCCCTTTTACATGCAAATAACGATGACTCTGTTCCACTACGAAAACGGCGGTCAGGGCGACTGGGTCTATTTGATAATAAACAATCAAACTGTGTATAGTCAGATTATTACCTATGACTCTGGAACTGTAACAATGACGTATCTAAGCTACGTTAATACAGTTGAATTGAAGGTACAACCATGGCAGGGCTGTGATTTTTCGCACGTTAACTATCGGCTTACAATAGTACCTATTCCATCTACACCTTCTGTAACGAGTACAGCTGCGCCGAGCGTGAGCGCATCATCGAGCGCTTCCGTTACAATGACAGCCTTTAGTACGATGACAGCAAATCCGTCTTTGACGGCGACTTATTCTGCTATCGCCACTGTGAGTGGTAGCCCATCTTTGACGGCAACTGAATCAGCAAATGCTACCGCGAGTGGTAGCCCATCCTGGACGGCTACTTTATCGGCTATTGCGACCGCATCAGCGACAGCGACATGGTCTACATCTAAAACTGGTACAGGATCGCCCAGTGGCGTAGCAACAGTTTCCACATCTCCATCTCCATCGGCATCTGCGTCGGCTTCAGATACACCGAGCCCCAGTCAGACACCAACACCGTCCATAACGCCAAGTCCTTCGTTTGCATTGCCGCCACCTCCCGCGCCTGGACAGGCGCCTGCGCTGCCGCAGAATTTGTCTGAATTGACTGCGGCTCAGGTCGATGTTGTATTTAATTCGTTGGCTGACTACAAGCCGGCGCAAATTCAGGATAGCATTCAGAAATTGGGCGCAGCGGCTCTTGGTGCCGGTGGTGAATTTACAGTTGAAACAAATTCGTTCAAATTGGCGATGAAGGCAATTGACCCCACAGCCGAGCAGAATGTTAGTGTTGCCGGTCTACAAATTGCGATGCCGCCGCTAAACACTCTTGTGCCTGGAGCCGCCGCGGCGGCTGTAATTCAGTGGACAACGAACCCGTATGAGAATTTGACAACAGGGGCGCCGCCAGATTCTAAAATTGTCTCCTTTACTTTGTTGGATTCGGCAGGCAACGAAATTTCGGCAAAGAATTTGAGCAAGCCAATTTCAATGAATTGGGATCTCGCAATTCCGGCGAGCGACCCGCGCATTCAGCCGGCGCCAACCTATGTACTGGATTGCGCGAAAGACCTACTGTATATTAACAGTGGAGTTGCGTTTAGTGTGTTTCACGGTGGTAACAGGAGCGCACGAGCAACGTGGTCTGTACCCTGTCTACTGAACCAGTGGGCGCCGCTGAATTGTAGTAGCAGGCTTGGTTTTGAAAGTCTGACCTGTCCTACACCCACCTATTTACACGATTGCCTGTACTGGAACAAAGCGGGCGGCAATTGGTCCAGTGATGGTTGTACCGCTGTGAACGGAACATTGACAGGAATGGTCTGTCAGTGTACGCACTTGACGGATTTCAGTGCGCGGCTGCGTGCTGTTTCGGCAGACAATAAAGCGGTGTTTGATAATGCGGCGCACGTCTATTCGCTGGCGGGACTACACGAATATGCTGAATGGTACGGCGTGTTCGGCGGACTTGCGCTCATCACTCTGCTCTTGAGCGGCTTTGTTGTCTACGTAGATGCTCATGCGTCAGGTCGGTATGTAGATTTTCTGTTAAAAAATAACTTAGTGCGACAATTGTTATCACACCAGCCTAAAGACCCAATTTATGTGTACAACGAAAAGAGTACTCTTGATGATACTCATGCAGTCCTTGAGCCGCCCGTTCACGTCGAGCACAAAATTAATTTCTTTCAGCGAATTCTACAACACCACAATCGTCTGGAATTTTTATTCAAATTTGACCCCAGGTTGAGTCGTCTCTTCAGACTGCTCTTCGTCTTCGTCGTACAATTTCATTCGCTATTCATCACCGCAATTTTCTACGCATTTATGCACGGTGAAACTCCAATTCAGTGGTACGACACCGTTTTTCTATCGCTAATAACTATGGCACTAAATTTACCCGTGGTTAAATTTTTAGTTTATATGATGAACCGAATTGGAAATCGTGAATTCAAATTTCTCTATCCGCTGTTGTACGTTGAATATAAGCGCCGCGCAGACTTTGAACTATATGCTATGGCATATTTTACAAAGCGTGGTCTGCCCGAATTTAGCGAGCAGGATGTAAAATTGTTTGAGGAGGGTCTGCTCCTGGACAAGAGAGAAGGTGAATTATTGCGTGAAATGGGGTCAATTATACGCGAGCAGTACCCGTATGTGGAGCGCTACAGTAAATGGGCAAGTTACTTTCCAGCACACACCTGGTTAGGCTGGTTCTATCTGGCGGGCTGTTTCGGTTGGTTCGGCTGGTGCATCAATTATTTGCTGCTGTTCGCGGCGGCGCACGACAAGTCGGTGGGTGAGCATGTTCTCACCAGCTACGCAGGCAGCGAAATCGCCACAATCTTTTTAACCCAGCCGCTCACAATTCTGGGTACGCTATTCATCTATTGGCTCATTAACCGGTATAGTGCCTCCATACCTACCTGGGTACACAAGGCACTTCTCATACGAAATGTAGGAACAACGCCATCCATCTACTATTTTAGTGACCCGTGGAACAACAAGTCCCACACGTCATTTACTGCCGAATTTGCGTACAATCTGTTCGTCCACGCACCGGCACAGGCTTCTGGTGTAACTGATTTGACGTATGCACCGCATCAAGCGCTACAGGCGCAGGTCGGAACCGACGACGACGTTGATGAAGACGGTCGCGCCAAACTGATTGTGGCGCTCTATACTCGGCTATGGGATGGATGGCAGCGCCTAGGTCTCAGTCGGTAGCCACTGATAGCCTTTTTGCATGGCGATGCTATGACCCATTGAGTTGCCTATACGCTCTAGTTCGGACGCTTTGGTTTTGTTAAAATCGAGCGTGGAAATGTATAAGTGACGCAGCGTGGTTAGGGTCATGGGGATACCAAAGGTGGCTGACAGAGTCTTATTTGCCCACTTGCTGAAAGCGCCGCGCTCATACGGTCTTGTCGGATCGGAGGGCATTACAAACAGGTAGGGACGCGGTCCCATCGCCTTGATGTCTCTATACAGCTCAGGTGGTAGCACATGTTTAATCTCCTTGTACTTTGCTGCGGTCTTGAAGTCACGGAGTACCATGTGGCTCTCCGCGGGGGATTTGCCGAGGATAACAAAATTGGTCTTCGTCATCGCTGCTGGCAGCGGACTGGGATTAATTTTCACAGCATTGTAGTCGGCGCGGACGGGGGGCAGATAGGTGTAGAGCGACAAAAGAAGACGTTGTGGAGTGCCTGGTGGGAGAGTGTCGCGTTTCTTTACGATGTCTGACCAGGTTAGCGTATTTGCGACGGCTGACTGTGCTTGTGTGGGCTCGTTGTTTAGCGACTGCTGGCGACGTGTTTCCCAGTTCTCTTTTTGAAGCGTCTCCCAGCGTTGTTTCAGCGGCTCTGACCGTTTCTTGCCGGAGTCAGTGTGTTTCAAAAAAGCGACAACGGCGGAATAGAACATGTGGCGATTCGCTTCAGTTTGCGTGATATGAGTCTGTGCCTTGAGCGCTTTCGCGGCAGCTTCGGGATTATCTACAATGAACTCTATTGTCTGCTTGCCCGCGGGCATAAAGGAGGCAAATTGCGTTAATTTTTTACTGAAGAGGATTTTTGTTGATTCGGCTAATTGGGTGTTCGCAAAGGGCTCCATTACTTCTGTCTAGAAGATATTTTATCGCCGTTACGCAGAGGGGATGTTAGTCCGATGGTGGATGCTTTTTTCGAATTGGATATTTGTTGCGGCAGTTCTGTATGCGGTCGGCGTGCATAAGGTCTCAACCTTTCCTGCAAGCGTCGCGGCGCTTCCCTTCGGTATCTTCTTTATTATGCGCAAGTATAGAGTTGACCCGCTGTGGAAACTAAGTGCTGCGGCGGCGCTGCACATCATACCGTTTCTCCTTGTCCCATGGCTCGTTACAAAGGAGTCTATAGCGTGGACTATCGTCTTCTTTGCAATTTATATGTTTTTTATGACAGCTATATATGTGTCACCGCTCGATATCTACAAAGAAACTTATTATGAAGTCCACGAAAGTGTTATGGACTGGCTAAAGGAGCGCGGCGGCTTCTGACCCTATTTAAGCCCGCCGTGTGTTTTTAATGTAATGTATGCCTACATTACATTAAATGAGTGGATGGACTGGGTCAAAACGCATAATAACGAATTCTCTTCTTTTCTGCGCGAAATAGGGACCCCTTGTATTGTTTTCTCTAAATTGATGCCGTTTGACGATATTCCTGGTTTCTTTATCCCAATTCTGCCCGGCTGGTCTATTCGTTACAACAGAAAGCTGATTATTCGGACAGCCGTTGAACTTATTGAGTTACGCGTTAGCGAAATTGAACATACTGTCTAAATAGAAATGTCCACATGGATATTGTACGGCAAGGAATACGACCTTAGTCAGTTTTTAAAGCGACATCCTGGCGGCAAACTAGCTCTGCTGTTAGGGCGGGGGCGCGACTGTACCCGACTTTTTGAGCAGTATCATGTGCTGAACGATAACCATATTAAAATGATGAAGGGGTTTGGCTCAGCGGACGCGGCATCAGCGGACGCGGCATCAGCGGATGCATTCTATACAGAGCTCAAGCAGGCTCTACGGCGACTCAACGATATTAAATGTAGTCCTGCGCAGTGCGTCCTGTTGACTCTATTTGGCGGACTATACGTGTGGGCATGGTACGGTTGGTTTTCGGGCTCCTGGCTGGCATGCGCCTGTCTACCGTTCGTATCATGGCTCTTTGTTGTTAATGTGGCGCACGACGCGGGGCATTTTGCTTTTAGCAATTACGCAATTGTGAACGAATGGTTCGCCTTCCTTTCAGCACCGCTTTTCTATAATACACCGTATTGGTATTTACAACATAATATATCTCATCATATGAATACAAATAACCTTATAAATGATATCGATTTGCATCACGCCGAAACCCTTGTTCGTTCGCATTTTCAGCATCCTTGGCTACCTGCGCACAAATATCAGATTCTGACAGTGGCGTCCCTAAACATGCTGTTGACGACCTTTTCTGAGAACGTGCTGTTTCCGCTTCAGCTTTTATTTAGCGAGCAGATTAACGGGCGATTCTTTGGCATCGTTAACCACGTGTTGGACTATAATCGTGTTGCGCTGTTTGTTCAGTTAGCATGTTCCCTGGGTATGCTCCTCTATCCCTTCTGCGTCTTCGGCATAGGAAAGGCACTCTTCTTCGCACTCTTTCCATATACCGTGACTAGTATTATGTTTATCACCGTTACGCAGATAAGTCATATCCAGAATGTTACACAGCAGCGCACAGACGGCTGGGCGCACTGGTCCCATCAGATGATTGACACTTCGCTTGATTACGAACAGGCGTCCTCTCTATGGACATTCTTGACTGGCGGACTTAATTGCCAGGGACTACACCATTGCGTTCCCGGACTGAGTTCATCGCGTTTTGTGGAGTTTTACCCCGTTTATAGGGCACTTTGTCAAAAACACGGTCTTGCTATTCACGAGGCACCCTCTTTCTGGGCGGCAGTCGGACGTTACTGGACCCATTTGTACAAACTTTCTAAGCGTAGAGTAGAATAATATGGCAACTACACCTAAGCTTGGCGCACCCGGCAATGCCTCTGGTCCTACTTCTGTTGCGACAGTTGCTGCGGCTTCAGGCGTTTCGTTTGCATCGTTAGCGGCGTCATCGGCGGCGGCGCTGTCCAGACTTACTCGCAAGGCTGCTGGTAAGGGTATGAATCCGGCGAAGCATGCTGCACTTGATGCGTTACGTATAATAGCCGCCAAGACCACAGGCAAATACATGGATACGTATGCGATGCTTGAAGGTGCGTTCGTATTTCTCGATTCTGCCGAAGGTGGACTTAATGCAAGAAACGATATCTACAGACCTGTTTTAGAATTGTGCCGTGATTATCTGGCTTTAGTTATTTATCACACGATGGAGCATGAGCCCGGTAATTATGAGACTGCGGCTGATCTAAAGGCTGGTGCCGCGGATTACAAAGCAAAGGCTCCTGTTATAACGGGTAAAATCCTGGCGCTTCCTGCAATTGTTGCAGCCATGCCGGCTGATAAGCAAAATACCGCCGATATGAAGGAACTAAATAAACTTTTAGCCGATCCTTTAAAGAAGGGACCGTCCGCTAATTCGGCAAACTATAAGGGTGCTGCTTGGGATGTTAACGCACCAGCTGCAATGATGAGCACATTAACTGATATCTTGACGAGTTTCAGACTAGCTATTCCAACAGTTAAGATGAGAGAAGGGACGAACAAATTTATAGCGAACCAGTGGGTACAGACTGTGCAAGATATGCGTGAAACATGGTTAGCGAAACCGCGTGCCGCTGCTGCTGCTCCAACTGAGGGAGAGGTGATGGCTGCAGCGATACAAGCAAGACTAAATGCGATGTCCGGCGTACAGCCTGCTGGGAAAGCATTGAATGGACCAGCGATGGCTGCCCAGGTACAAGCAAGATTAAATGCGATGAAGAAACCTGGCAGCAACGGCGGAGCAAGAAAGACCAGACGCCGCCGCTACGCGTAAATACTTTACTATAAAATAGAGATGAATAGTATTATTCTATATTTTATATTGTTGACTATAATTCTTGCGCTTGCGGGCTCCGTGCGCGCTGAGAGATTTTCTGGAGGTTCTTCCGGTAGCGGAGGCGGTCATGGTGGCGGCGGTGGTGGACACGGTGGTGGTGGTGGCGGACACGGAGGTGGTGGACACGGTGGCGGTGGTGGCGGAGGTGGGCACGGTGGCGGAGGTGGGCACGGTGGCGGCGGAGGTGGACACGGTGGCGGTGGTGGTGGTGGTGGGCACGGTGGTGGTGGTCATGGTGGCGGCGGCTACAGAACAATCGGTAGTGGAGGGGGTGGCGGTGGCTGGTTAAACTGGTATCCATCCTATTGGTATTATGCGCCAGTTGCTATATGCAGTACGGACAGCGACTGTAGTAGCGGAGTTTGCGGTGAAGCCGGATTCTGTATCTAAGTCGGTATCTCTTGTAGGTCATCTTCCTTCATAATAATTATATTGTCACACGTTTTGTAAATATAGTTACAATAATTTATCATCTGCTGCTTATCTAGTCCCTTGATTGTATAATACTTCATTCTATCAAATCCATAGCGGTCGATTAAAAAGAGCATATCCGGTTTGTGTCCATGGTTCTCCATGAAGAAAAAATCATTGCGTGGGTTTTCGTAGAGTTTCTGTATTTCTTCAAGATTGGAAAAGAAAGCGTCAGAGCCTATTATACAATACTGTGCGTCATAGAACGGTTGAAACATAATATTATCGTATGCCGGCGTATAGGATTCTCGGAGCCAGACGCGGTCGCTGTAATGGATGAGATATTCAGCGTCGTAGGCGCCACGGCTTTTCATTACATTATGTACATCGTAGCGCTTGTAGAATTGTGGCACCAGGAAGTATGGACCGATGCGATTTATTTCACTGTTTCGGATGAGACTAAAGTTGGAGCCGCCATCATTCATGTACTGAATATAGCAAATCTTGGGTATCTTTAGTGTCTTGGTTTCCAAAAAGGTGCGCATGAGAATTTCCTGGTCGTCGTTGATTGGTAGGAATTCCGAGTAGTTTCCGATTTTATGTAGAACATCGCGGCGCCAGATGCGCGGATGGTTTGGTAGCGAAACTAGGTGACTCATCGTAATATTGTTAATTTGAGGCGTTACATAGACGTTGACCCACTTGCCGTTGAATTTTTCATGGAAGTAGCCGCCGTAGCCTTTAGCAATAAAATCGCCGTAAAAATGGTTGTCACCGTTTTCATATAGATTGATTGTTTCACCGTAGACGAATCCGACCTCTGGATTCGCTGTAAAGGCATCAGTTGCCCACTCAAATAGCTCTGGTACAATTTCGTCATCATGGTCCAGTTCCAACACATAGGCGCCACGACAGAGAGAGGCGGCTTCGTTCTTGACATTGCCGATATTGCCGCTATTTTCGGAGCGCTTGAAGAGGCGGATCTTTTTGTACGGGCGAAACTTTTCACGTAAAAAGTTAAAATGCTTATCATCAGGCGAATCGTCTAGAACAACCCACTCCCAATCAATAGCGGTCTGTTTTAGGAGAGTCTGGAGCGGGCGCTCAATCTTTTCGTAGGAATTGTAACATGTTGTAAAGGCTGAGAAGATAGGGCGCGTCGCTGGGCGCGGGTCGATAACATTGTCAATATAACATATGTTTACGGCTTGAGAAAATTCTTTAAGGTCGGTCAAGACCTTCTTGTGAATCCAGCGCTTATGCATGCGGGCGGCTAGAACGGAGGCGACATCGTCAGCGTATTCGGTTTCAGAGGGACCGTACGTTACCAGAACGTTGTAATTAACATCGTACATATTTTGAAGAGGCGCCTTGTTGTTGACGATAACGACCTCACAGTCTTTATCGCCCTTGAACATGGCATCTATGTTTGAATACTTATCGTATCTGAACAGAATTACGCGCGGATACTTTGACATTTGTATGTATTCGCGTGTAATTTTTAGGTGGTATCTGTAGGTTTTAAATCTACTAATACTAGATGGTGAGCCCGGCGCTAACCGCGTTTATGACGGCGCTTTCGCTGTTATCAAACTCTTTTATGTATCTTGAAATCTATAAGGTGTGGGCGCGACAGAGCCACGATGATATTTCATTTCTGAAGATTTTATTCGGCGTCTTCTCTACTCTCTGCTGGTCATACTACGGCTCCTTGATAAAGAGTACACCTATAGTTGTAAGCAGTCTTTCTGCGTTTGTAGGATTCATTACAATGTTATCATTTAAATTTACGATTCCGTCTAAAACAAGTAGCACTTGGCGGTATGTTTAGAGCACCTACCATCCAGCAGGTAGCGAACGATGCTTGCTATTCGCTTTGCGCGTTGTAGGCATTTGGACTATATTTTCTGGAGACGGCAAGTCGTTGTTTAGCACGGCGCCCGTTGGCGATGCCGCGCCGTTTTCTACGCTCGAATTGTTACTAGTATTAGTATTAGTATTGTTATTATTATTGGGTCCGTACAATTGATACAGATCGCTCACAATTGTATCTTTTTGCTGGGGTGATAGATTCGTTCTAGCATAAACACCGTTCACCATTTCTTGGTAATTGTAATCGGGAGCCGCCGCGGCATAGACATTGGCGGCAACCTTCGCTTCTGTCTCATTTAGACGAGTCTGTCCGCGAAGCTGTGGCGTTAGAACACTTGTATTGAACTGGCGGTATCGGATAGCGTTCTTGTCGTTTTTTGATAGTTTACCTTTTAGAGTGAGAGGTCTATTCGTATAGGCGGCGAATCCTTTACCCATAGGGTTGCGTTGCATAGGCTTGCGTGAATTACGCAAGCCCTCCATTGTGGCGGCGCTTATACCCGCCACATTGCGATATAGTGAGCCCCGTTCGTTGGTTTTGGAATTTATTCTGAATTGTTTAACCAGGTGACGTTTACCCTTCTCTAACCAAGTGTTACGCACATTTTTGAGCGTTTTACGTGGTCTATTATTTGCTGCCGGCGCATTCGGGGGCATCTTTGTAAGATAGATACAAAATTTTGATATCTATCTTTACTAAACTTAAACGCAATAATGCTATCTAATCTAATGCCAGTTGCTTTTATTACAGGTATTACGGGTCAAGACGGTTCTTATCTTGCTGAATTTTTATTAGATAAAGGCTATACAGTATATGGTATGAAACGTCAACATTCGTATATAAATACAACTAGGCTGGATCATATTTTGACACGTATAAAACTATTTTACGGAGACATGAATGATTCTACAAGCATAACACATATATTATCGTTGATTAAAAATGAGCATTTTATAAATGCTGAAAAAGGCGCGCGGCTTGAAATCTACAACTTGGCGGCGCAATCGCACGTACAAATCTCATTTTCTCTTCCTGAATATACTGCTCAATCAGATGCAATAGGTGCTCTGCGCATTTTGGAGGCAATTAGAAATCTTGACATGGCTGCATATTGTCGCTTTTATCAGGCGTCTACGTCGGAAATGTTTGGCTTAGTCCAAGAGACTCCACAAACTGAACGAACCCCCTTTTATCCGCGTTCACCGTACGGTGTGGCTAAATTGTATGCACATTGGATAGTGAAAAACTATCGTGAGGCGTATTCTATGTTCGCCTGCTCAGGGATATTATTTAACCACGAGAGTCCGCGCCGTGGACAGAATTTTGTAACACGGAAAATAACTATTGGTATTTCTAACATAATGCACGGTAAGGCTGATAAGATAGTTCTTGGAAACCTTGACGCTTTACGCGACTGGGGTCACGCGAAAGACTACGTTGAAGGAATGTGGTTGATGCTACAGCAAGAAGCGCCAGATGACTTTATTTTGTCAACGGGTGAGCAACATAGTGTTCGTGAATTTATTGAACTGGCGTTTGCGCATGTTGGAAAAACCATTCACTGGGTCGGTACTGGACTTGATGAGAAGGGACTTGATGAGCTGGGCAATGTACTGGTTGAATTATCTACTGCATATTATCGACCGACCGAAGTTGATTCGTTATTGGGCGACTGTACGAAAGCTAAAACGGTGCTTTCTTGGACACATAAGATATATTTTAAAGACCTTGTGAAAGAAATGGTCGACAGCGATATGGATTTAAACCAAAAGTATTAATATTAATACCATATGAAAACGTGTAGTCAAGCAAGTCAAGATTTGTTCTATCTAAAAGCTCTAAATTATAAGCGTAACGGACATTTTCTTGAAATAGGGTCAAATCATCCTATATTTTGTAATAATACATATATTGCTGAATCAAATTACAATTGGAAGGGTATCATGGTTGAATATGACCCTGGTTTTGCACCCCTATATACAATTCATAGACCTAACTCCTTACATATTATTAACGATGCGCAAAATGTTGATTATCGTAAGTTATTAGATGATAATAATTTTCCAGTACATATTGATTATTTGCAGATAGATTTAGACGTTGAAAATCGTTCAACATTAAATGTTTTAGAACTATTAGATAGAACCGTATTTGATAAATATACTTTTGCTACTGTAACATTCGAGCATGATATTTATAGAGGTGATTTTTTTGATACTAGAGAAGCATCTAGAAAATTATTTGCGAATAGAGGTTACAAATTAGCATTCTCTGATGTATCATTATACGTGGCACCCGATGACATGAGCAAAATGATGTTAGATAGTAAGATTGATAAACAACCTGGTGCGCGCGATGGTGGTAAAAAATCTTTTGAAGATTGGTATATACACCCTTCACTTTTACCACATTTTGATTTCAGCGGCAATAACTTATATAATATAGATATTATCAATTCGTTGTGGTAGCTGTTATTATTAATTAGATGATTGTATATAAACACTATTAATGCTTTTATACAAAAATATTTTATTTAAACTTCTATAGTTCATCGAGTATACTCTGAACTGTATGTAATGGTCTCCATCCGAGAGCCGCGAGTTTTGTTGGGAGCCCGTTAATTTTTGTTATTGATTGCAGTGAACCGCCTATTGTGACGACTATTTCACCGCTTACTTTGTCGACTAATGTTGGTCCTTCTGCTTCCAGCAGAATATCATATCGTTTGTATATAGCTATAACCAAATCTTCCACCTTATGAAAATTTGAACCGCATATTACATATGATTGTCCGCTACGTTGGTTCATAATTAATTTAATCGCTTGCGCCACATCGGCGGCATGATTAATATTGCGCCAACTGTCTAAATTTCCTAGCGAAATCGGTGTTCTAGTTTGTTTGTAGTCTTTTGCATGTAGAGCAACTTTCTTTAATAGAAAATTGGCTGAACGCAACTTGGATTCGGTCATAAACAGAATTCCGTTTGAGAATGGTAACCCATATGAGGTTCGGTAGTGTTCGACAACCTGGTGTGCGAGCGTCTTGGCTATCGCGTACATCGTTGTAGGAAAAATGCCAGTGTCATTGTCCTGGATAGTATAGTCTTGATGACCCTTGTATATTTCCGAACTGGATGCATTAAACAATTTACATTGCAGTTTATTTCTAAATACTATATCACAAAGGGCTGCTGCGGCACGCCCATTTATGTCAATTGTTTTTAGCGGGTTACGTTCGCACTCTTCGGTATTAGATATACTTGCTAAATGTATAATACGGTCGGGTTTTATTAGACAAACAATGTATTCTAAGTAAGATAAATCTGCGCAATTTACCACAATACGTGTTGCGGCTAATTGTTTTTTTTTTGAGTTACCGTTCCGTAGAGTGAATCTGAGGGGGCTAGAAGAGTTTCGACATATGCACCAATCTGTCCATCTATGCCAGTAATCAGCGTCTTTGGTTTGCTGCTATAGACCTCAAATTGGGGGAACGGAAAGAGCAATTGCCCTCCGTTGTCCAAGAATTCGGCTTCACGCTTGATAATATCCGAGCGGAAATGCCAGGGCAGCACTAACATGTAGTGAGGTGGGTCCTTACGCATTGTTTCTTCGCTTATAATTTCTATACCCGTTGCCGTCGTTCTGCCGACCTTTAACGGGTTCCGTTCAACGGCGTACGGTATCGATGACGAATCCAGTTTTGCAAACTGTAGCAGACAATTTCCCTTCGTCGAAGCACCGTATACGTATATCTTTTTATTGCTGCGACTCGCAATTTCAATAAACGCAACCAATTTATCTACTTCAGTCTTACAGTCTTTGATAAATTTTTCGTAACGTTCTGGTGTATGTATTGTCAGCTGATTTTCATTTTCCAGGAAATCTAGCACCTTCTTTACATTCTCAGGAGTGGCGGCGTTGCTCTTTACAACATAGATACGAAAACTTCCGCCGTTACATTCGTTTAATGAGATATCGATAATCTTAAAACCTGCGCGGTCCATGATATGTTTGATTTGTCTGACACCGTAATATTCAAGATGCTCGTGGCAAATTGTATCGATGCTGTTGCGTTCTAACATCGTCGCTACGTAACTTTGCTCTAGAGCCCACACACCATTATCATCTAGCATATCATACACATCCTTCGCAAATTGTACCGGATCCGGTAAGTCGTAAAACATCGATATAGATGTAATTGCTTTGAAACGGATATTTGATTGAAATGCCGCTCTACTAAAATAGGATGGTATTAGGGTCGTGTTCGTATTTTTATAGTAGTCGGCAAATTGTACGCCGGTCGGGTCGCATCCGTACCGCTGTAGCCCCTCTGGATAATTTTCTAAAAATGTACAATCATTGCTACCGATATCAAGGACCGCGTCGCCAGCGCTTAACTGGACCTTTGTCTGTAACTCTTCATTAAACTTTTTTAGATGCTCCCTCATCATAGGATTTATACCGGATCGGTACCCGTAAAAATGCTCGTACATTTCGGAGGCGGCGGTGCTATCTTTTAGTTGTACTAATCTACATTCGTCACATTGTACAACGCGAATCTGTACACTTGGTACAGTTTCACCGGCTCTGGGAAATCTGGAGGTAATGACTTGTGAACCAAGGTTGATTACCTCAGTAAATTCTTGGGACTTACAGATGCGGCAAGCAAGTAGTTCTGACATTGCTTATTAGAAGTTTGTAATGTTTAGGTGATGTTTAACTATATAAAGTATGGATGCTCTTTTTATATATATGAATATTGAAATATCAGTTGGTGAAGCGCTTGATAGATTGAGTATATTGGAAATAAAGATGACGGAGCTCTGCGCTGTGAAAAAGAGCTATGTTCAGAAGGAAATAGAGACTCTTAGTGGAATTATGGAATACAAGACCAAATTTAAGTACTACTATTCGCTTCTCTTTGGTGTTAATAAACTAATTTGGGATAAAACAAATATAATTAAGACTATGTCGATTGACAACGCTTTTCCTTTTGCGGTACAAGCGAAAGCAATCTTTGATTTAAATCAATCGCGCTTTCGGCTCAAGAATGTAATCAATAAACTATGCTCAAGCACTATTCAAGAACAGAAAAGCTACGGGCTCGAGCGCATATATGTATGCATTAAAAATAGTAGCGATATTGATATAGCTAAATTGACGTATCTTAGTCTAAACTTTGATGTCGTTCAAATCGTGTGTGATACAGATGTCTTTGTTCATAAAGTTCCGCCGTTCAATTATGAGTTTAGTCTCAATGAAGATGAGTCGTATACAAATATTAATGAAATAACTGTATCCGAAGATTTTTTGCCTATAGTTCAATATATTATTTAAGGATAAAGGGGGGCTGCTGTATGTAATCGTAGTAAATGGATGATAATATTATAGTATATGTTTCTGCAGGAGCACTAGGTGATTTAATCCACTCTCTTTCTATCATTAATGAAAAATTTTTAACTACTCATAAAAAAGGCATCTTGTATCTTAAACCAGCGTATTTTAATCTAAATTATAATAAAACTTATAAGGATACGTATACTCTTGTATCTAGCCAACCGTATATAGAAAAATACCTAATCTGGAATGGTGAAAACTATGAAATAGATTTGAGCTCCTGGCGTAAAAGTAGATTATTATACAATGCCTCCTGGGAGAAGCTATTTAATACTGTATATAATATTACGTGGGCGCGCACCCCTTGGTTAACCTGTGAAACTAAAAACCCACTGCTAGAATCAAAAATTCTGGTCTGTTGCTCTAGAGATAAGAACAGATTTCCGAATCGCATTAATTTTAAAAAATTATTTACTAATCTTGGTATTGAAAATATCATATTTATTACAGAAACTATCGATGAGTACACCGAATTTTGTTCTAAATCAGGATTATCTATGCCGCTGTATACACCATCTTCAATTGAAGATTTTGTTATTTCTATAAACAGTTGTTCGCTCTTTATAGGAAATCTATCGTCACCTTTAACATACGCGTACGCACTACACAAGAAAAATATTACACTTTTAAACAGTAATTGTGTAGATAATCCTCATATTGTCGGTTTAAATTTTATGGATAATATCGAAATTCTTACTGAATATTCTTAGTTTGTTCGTTGGATTTATTCTGAGTTATTTAACCGGGTCACATTTACCCTTCTCTCAGGAAGTATTGCTGTTTAGTATATTTCCCAAGAAGTGATTACTGCTACTTTGGCATTCTTGACGTCTACAGACCAGATATCCCAATTTTCAATAAATAGAGCTTCAGGAGAAACAATCTTATTAAACGCCGATTTTACTTTTTGCGGTGAGCAATTGTAGACAATCCATGGACCATCCTGCTCAACATAGGGAAACTCCTTGAGAATAGCCAATGACCAATGGTCTTCAACGGGAGTCAATCCTCCTGACTCCGTATAAATAAATTTACGTTCGCCTGTCTCTTTATTATGCGTAATGTATCCAAGCACGTAGTCACTAGGCTGTAGTTTCTGTTGGATTGGCGTATTAAGCGAATAGGGTAGAATTGTAAATCCGATGTCTTCACCTCTGGAAATAAGTTTAGCCGCCATCTTTTATTTTTAACCATGGCGTGAACGTCACTTCATTTTTTTGGTTTTCTAAGGATACATAATTTAACGATTTGATTCGTAGGTCTTATCGCCTTTGCTTACGTGTAACGCGCTTACGTGCGCGGCCGCCGCCAGCCCGGTTCGTATTTTTAGCGCTCTTCTGCCACCATTTTGGTTTATACTCTTTAATCAGTTTCTGTAATTCGACTTTATCGGTCATTTTATCAGCTGTTTTACCGTCATTTGTTGGCTCTTTAGCGAGTGCTGGATTTCTATCTAGCAAAAGTCTAGCTACCGCGAGGTAGCGCACCTTTGCACCTTCATTATCAGGCTGGTAGTACATGGAAGACTGTGCAACCTTGTGTAGAGGGGTGTATTTTGAATTATCAAATACCATCGTTTTTACAAACTGGCGTTCTAAGAGCTGCTTTACAAATTCAGGGTTCAGGGCGGCGGCTGCGATGTGAAGTAGTGAGCCGTCTTGTCCGCACACGGCATTCAGCTTCTCTGAAACGTTGTTTGCTGCGAGCACCTGTGATATTTTTGCCGGGTCAAACTCATTTTTTGCTGTTTCACACAACTCGTCCATAAGCATATCTTGCTCTTCATTGGTTAGCTGGGATACAAATCGCCGGCTGGGATTCGGTACATATTTGACCCAATCGGGTCCTATCATAGAACATTCGTCATCGGAGTTTATTTTCATATTTTTAAAAATATTGTAGATGACGTTTGGAGTCATATTTTGAATAATGGGACCCCTATTATAATACTTGTATTGCTCCGACCAGTCATCAGGAAATCTATCGAGGAGCGTTGCCATGATGCGCACGATTGGACAGGTTCTTTCGTCGTGTTTATTTAGATATTCGTACGCCAGTATGTTATAAAATAGACTGCTCATGTCACGCGAAGGCACGTCGCACTTTTTAAAGAGCCGCGCCGGGTCTGAATTAAAATGGATCCCCTTGTAGTCCAGGCAGGAGAACCCAAAGTCGATGAGTTTTATACATGGACGCCCATTTACGGTTTTTATCATAATATTATCCGTTTTGAAGTCGCGGTGGCTGTAGCGATCCTTGCGTTCGAGAATGTCCAGAATCTTCGCAATCTGGACGATTACGTCGCGCAAAAAAGAGAGTGTTCGGTTCGGCGGCAGCTGCGTCTTTGGGTCGCCGCGGAACGCCTTCTGCAACGTCATGTCCATTCGTTCGGACACTAAATAGATATTTTGGTCATTTTTTCCGATATAATATACGCGGGGCACAAAGGGTCCGCTGATGCCGTCGAACTTGTCGTCTTTTGTCTCTTCGGCACAGATTAGCTGTATCAAGAATTCGATTACGGCATCCTTAAATTCTCCCTCTTTCGCCTCATGTTTAATAGACTTGACGACAACATCAATACCGTCTATCTGCTCGGCAACCTTGTAGGCGGCGCCGAATGACCCGTGTCCCAATTCTTCAGACATGGTGAATGACTTTTCGGTACCATCAAAGAGTGTGAATGTCACTTTGTTGCCGTCTGTAAGAGTGGCGTTGGCAATGCTGGGGATAACTTTTTTGGGAACATAGTCTTCGGGCTTAGCTATGTCCAGCGTCCAGTTTAGTCCGTACGGACGTAGGTCTATTGACATTCTTATTATATACTTAGGAAAAAATGATTTGCATCCATGGAGCTGGATTTATACCAAGCATGCAGAACGAGTTTGATGCGAAGTTCTTCGATGATGCGCGCGCTGCCTGGAATGCGAACAAGATACGGAGGGGTCCCATGTACTACTATAAGTGTGAGGCGATACAGAGGGATGGGGAGCAGTGTAGGCGGCGCTCTAAACAGGTTGCGGGTGTTCACTTGTGTGGACTCCATTCGCGAAACCCTGTTCTAGTTTTAACGGCTGAACATCGTTAAATTGGACTTTCTGTTTACTGTAGGCGGAAAGAAAGACATTTTTTCCGGCACTTAATATAGTACACATATCGTACATCTTGCTTGCTATTAAGACGGTTCCCGTTACAAACAAAACGGGTCCTTTATCATTGCTGTATTCGGTACCGATAACATAGCCGCTTAGAAGGGTGTTGATTACGAACATCACAATCGTGGCGTGGGCTATGTTTCTGTAGACGCTGTTCAGATAGTGGAGCCGGTTGCGCCGGCGCTCAGGCAACCGGTCGAGCGCTTTTCCTACAAATTCCGTGTCTGTGGGTAGTTGATGATTTACCAATAGATAGCGATTCAGGCGATTTTCGCGACGTATTTCTGCGGTATATAATACTATGAAAAAAAGGAGTGTCACAATATTACAACCAGATGCGATACGATAGAGTAGGGAACCGTTTTGTAAATTCTGTATCGGGGTGCAGGCACGACCTTCGCATACGCCTGGAACAAAGATAACTAACATCGCGCCGTTAAATACTCGATAGGCTTCAATAATAATAATTGCAGGTGTGGTTAATTGTGTTAACGCGCTTTGAAGCATCTCTATCTTAAACGCATACTAAATGGCAGCGGCAAGGGGGCTTAAATATTTACCTATAATATATGTAAATGGCATTTGATTGTATCCAGAGCCTCTGGATTGGACCTGCGCTGAGCAAACTCGAACAATTGTCTATTCAGTCTTTTATGGACCATGGACATGAATATCATTTGTACGTGTACAAACATGTACGAAACATACCTGAGGGCTGTGTAGTGAAAGATGCGAACGAGATCCTTCCTGAGGCGGAGATCTATACATATAATAACGGCTCAGTGGCGGCGTTCTCAAATCTTTTTCGGTATACGATGTTGTATAAGATGGGTGGCTACTGGGCGGACACAGATTGTATCTGCGTGCGTCCAATTTTATATGCGAATGAAATCGTTATTTCGTCCGAACCCGGTATAAAATATGATAATAAACATATTAATTGTGGCTTGATTCGGTTCGGTAAAGGGTCTGCTGAAGCTCTAGAGGGGATACAGATGCAGCGTCGGCATAAGCCGCTGGTTTTGAACGGAACGATAAAGTGGGGTTCAGGTATTCTAACAATCAAACACATTGTTAAGAAATTTAAATTAGAGCAGTACGTGCTGCCGTGGCAGGGAATCTGCTCCTGTGACCCACGTGACTACAAGACTCTCATTGATTCGCGGATTGTGGCGCCGGCGGGTGCCATAGTAAAGTTGGAGGATGTGCCTCCAGAGATGGTTTGCATTCATTTCTGGAATGAAATGTTTCGTCGTGGTGCAATCGACTTGGACTCCGACTTTGACCCAGATTCGATATACGAAAGGCTGAAGAAGAAACACCGAATCTAGCTCCATGTATGATTATTCTGGACATAGTAGGCGTAACTGCGCCGCATACCCTCCTCAAATGATATCTTGGGCTTCCAGCCGAGCGATTGAAGGCGCTGCGATGAAATCTCTTCCTTGTAGATTTGACCGGCGCGGTCGTCTACATAGTTTAGCGGAACGTCGTTACCGGTCAGCGCTTTCGCATGGTGTATCATCTTGTTAACACTAGTGATTTCTTCACTTGTTACGTTGATGACACTGTAGCGTGGTTCGGAATGTAGGATTGTGCAGATGCCTGAAACTATGTCGTCGATATAGGTCATTGTGCGTGTCTGCTCGCCGTCACCGTGGACGTCGATAGGCTGATTCGTGTGGGCTCTGTCGAGAAAAATTGCCGGCGCTAGGGCGGGGCGCATAGCCGGTCCGTAAAAAGTGCCCAAGCGCATAGAGCAGTGCGGAAGGGCGATTTCACGCTCCATCATTGCTTTTGACTGTGCATACGGCTCGGTGGGCGCGGGCGGCGTCTCTTCAGTTGAGGGATGTATGTGGGTATTTCCGTATACACAGCACGTGGAGGCGAAGAGTAGTCGCGCCTGAACCTGTATACAGGCGGCAAGGACGGCGCGGGTGCCCTCTATGTTGAGGCTTTCATTGGCTAGCCGACTTGTGTTGAACAGGTTCAGGTCGGCACAGGCAGCAAGATGGATTACGGTGCTGGGTCTGAACTCGGCAAAAATCCGGTTTAACTGGTCTACATCCAGAATAGAATGTCCATTTACAATATCATAATTATAGACCGTGTGGTTTTGGAGGGCAGCTATGAGATGCCGCCCCAGAAAGCCTGCACCGCCGGTCACTAGAATTTTCATCCGATTGCTCTTGTTTTAAAGATAGCAGCACTTTTAAGTGGGTGTAAATATATAGAGCCAGAGCCGCTCCAGAACGTAGCCTTCTGCAGACCCTTGCCAGTCGTGTTCAAGCAGGGCTGACATTAGTTTATCATACTGATTTAGATTGTATTGTAAAAGTAGGTGACGTTTGACCGAAAATAAACCGGCGTAGCTAAAAAGGGTTCGGTCTACTCCTTTTGATGGAATTGTTGCGCGTCGCAGGAAGTTCTCTACGATTGTTTCGTCGGAATTTCTGTTACAGTGTCTATATTGTATAACTATGTTGTCGATTCCCTCGTCGTCATACAATGGCGTTCTAAGGTTTCCATCAATGGCAATAGTTAAATATTCAAGTCCAAATTCAGTGCACGTTTTGTTATCTTCGATAAGTTTGTGCGGTGGAATGTTCTTGTCATGTAAATAGCGTAAGCCTAACGGCTGTATATCTAATGTACGTTCATAGTTATCTATGCCGTATAGAATGGTTGGATTATGCGGGAAAGGATCCGCATGTAAGAAAATGGTATAGTCTGTATGGCTGTTATATTGGGTGATAATGTGATGTAGATAGGTGTGCCCCTCTCTGCCGATATTGCCTAACTTGTCCACTTTGAGTGACTCTTTAATGGGACTACCCTTATTGTAGACAATTGCTATGTCTGCGTAGGCTTTTAGCCATTCTACAGATTCGTAGAATCGCGCGACCACTATGCATATCTCCTGTGGATTGAATTTTTCACCGACGTAGCGAATTTGATATACTGTGTTTTCCTTTTGTATAGACCAGCGTGTAAAGCGATTTTTGGACGTGTATAGAAAGACGTCGCCGCTCTTATTTGGTGCGCCCAGGTACTGTGTCTTGTTAATACACTGCTCATTGGTTCGGATATAGTAGTGTTCGTCGTCTTTTTCGATTACCCATTTCGTGGATTCTTTGGAAAAATAGACGGCGGTGTGTCTCGGGTGGCAGCATAGATATTGATTTTGGAATTGAAGCTGGACGGGCTTTGACAAGGCAAAATCGGCTATCGTAAATTCATTGTGACGCGTTGTATTAAAGAATATGGTCATTTTGGTTTATCTGATTACAACTATTTATTACGGATATTATACCGCGTTTTAAAATATAAAGACTTTTGCCCGACTCTTATATATATATATATATATATAATGGGTTACGAGCGCGAGGTCTTAGAAAAAATTGTTAACGTAATCAAGGCTGAATTCATAGAGCTTTCCGGTATAGAATTCTTAGAGTTAGGTAATCAGGAAGTGTACAATAATTATGACAAAGTTCTACAATTTTACTCTGAGTACGGCTATACCCATAAAATGGAGAGAACTATAGTGAAGCCCTTTTATGAATTTCTCGGTCTGAAGTGTACGCAAATTGATTATAACGGACGTGATGGCGCAGTCGCTCTCGATGTTCGCAATGACGTAACTTCTCATTTCAACAAAAAATTTAAACTACTAACAAATGTGGGGTTTACTGAACATGTGGGAGAAGGTGACAGCGATCGGTCGCAATTCAAAAAGAGCCAATACAGCGTGTTCAAAAATCTACACGATTTGGGAGATATCGGTGCAGTTTATTACCACTGCGTGCCACTAAATCACTACTGGCATAAGCACGGCATCTGCGACTATTCGTTAGAATTTTTTGAAAAATTATGTATAGCCAATAATTATGTTATAATAAAGGCACCGTATGTTGAAAACTATCACATTGAAAAGCAGGCGTCTGTTTTCTATAGAAAAATTAATAATTATCCATTCATGACGTACGAACAATTTGCCGCGCTGCCTGGTCTTCGTTCCACGGCAAACGATTAGGTTACTAAAATTGATTTGTATTAGCCAGTTATACTGGATAATAAAAGAATGTCAGACGACGAAGATGCGATGCTGCGACCGCTCATACTTTCGGCGAAGCAGCGCCATGTGGCGCGACTTGAACGCGCATGCAGGGAGGAGTTGACGGTTGATGCCATATATAACTTGCTATACGCAATTGGACCATGTGTTTCGATTAAAACGATGTATCCTGTCGCTTGCGCCATTCTTATGGAACTGTTTATAGAGAGGTATGTGCCTCACGACGACGATGGAAAATTTATTGGCGTGTGCGACTTCTCTTTGCGGCGCAATGCACTATGTCAGGAGTTGGGTCTTCCTGAGCGCCTGGAGTTATGGATTCGGCGGGTTGATGGGACCACGGATAGCATTTCCTGGATGACGTGTTTTGAGGGACCGGTTACGGAGCGCATGAAGCTGATTTCGGCGATGAAGTTGGCGACACATAACCACCCGATTGACTTGGAGCGGCGCTCGGAGTCGATGCGTGCGGCGGACATCTATCTTGTGGGGCTGACGCCGCCCACTACGTTTATCAAGAATGAGTATCATCAATGGATATTTAGGGAGGAGGACCGCGAATTTAAGGAGGCTTGGCTTGCCTACTACCGGGCGTCAGGGGCGCGCTGTAAACGTTGTACTCCGCGCGTTGCGGCTGACGCGGATGGCTGGACGACTGTCTAATTGCGCCGACGTCTGGTTCTACGCTGCTGACGCCGTCCGCCCTTCTTTGTCTTCTTTATAATCGTTGGTGCGCCCATGCGCGGCTTACCGCATCTAACGCACGCGCTTGCATGTTCGGGGTTTATATGTCCATTGGCGCACTTCCAACCCATTATTTACCTATGGCGCTGAAAAATTAAATAAGAGAGTTGGCAGGCTTCAGGACAGAAGAGCGCTTGCCGCGCCCACGATGATGGCGGTCCAGCAGGTGAGGAGTCCGGCGCTGTAGACAGCGACACCTACGTAGACGAGTCCGAGTACAACGGGATGCATTTTCTTGACTTCTTTGGTCAAGGCGGCAGGTCTGATACTACTAAACCGGGTCTACGTAATTTCAATTTTTTCTAAAAAGCATAGTATCTGGTCTCTTGCGCCCACCTGTAAAAGCCCTTTGCTCGGTTCGTGTATCCAAACAAAGTTTTCTAGATAGGGTCGCATATCTAAATCATCCACGGCAACCCAGTTGGCGGAAGGATTTTTCTGTTGCCATGTTTGAATTTCGCGGGCTCTATATAATTCGTAGGGGCTTCCGTATTTTGGTGTCTTGGGTGTATAGTCTATTGGTCTTTTGCGAATTCCCTGTTTTTCATAAAAATCACCCATTGTTTTAAGGTCGACCCAGTACTTCCAATCTGAAGAGACAACAATTTCAATCGTAGGATCCGCTTCAAGTATTGTATTCAATTCTTGAACCGCGTTTGTGTCAAAGTCGTCTAGGGTGCCAGGCTTTGGATGTTTTTTGGTATACATCACGCCCTGGTGGTCCAAGAATAGAATTTTCATAGTTGAACTCGTTCTAGTCTCTCAATGTATTTAATTGTGTCGGCAACCGGTATAGTTTGCTCGGCGAGGCGCATGCCCTCATAGTATTTTGTGGGCAGCCCTGTGAATTCGGTGGCTGCTCGGTGAGCGGCGGCGGCAGCGGGCTTTACGAATTTTAAGTCGACAATAGGATAGATATTGTTATATCTACACGATGTGAGGATACCATTGGCGAATAAGTTTATGTGTTTATTCGTAATTATATTATAGAAGTCGACGGGTTCGGTCACGAGCTCTTTATTTGTAAGAGTTACTTCTTTCGCATCTGCGGTGAATGTATGTGTTCCTATAGGTGTATCATCGGTCATCGGATACGTGAATTGACCGCGTTCCTTGTTAAAAATTCTATGCCCTAATTCTGCTGTTAAGGAACCTAAAATTGTGCCGTCGCTAAACGTTATTTTACTATATTGATGGGACCGTTCTGCTTTCTTAATCCATAGCGGTTTCGCTGTGGCGAAAACTCGTTCATCAAAATCCCATACAAGGAGTGTGTCATCGTATGTAATAGATTCTATGGGCTTTGACTTACCGCTTGCTAAACGGATGAGGGTACCTGCGACCAGGCATAAATCTATAAAAGTTTCCAGTGTCTCACCGTATGATGTACCGTTTGTATTTGTTGCAAATGCGCGCGCATAGGTGGTTCTGGTATTGTAGATGTCAACGCTATAGGTGCCCGTTTGTATTAGCGGACTTAATAATACTACATTGTCGGATGTTGTGGGATTAGGCGAAGTAGACCAAACGGCGCCCGCCTGTGTTATGGCAGAGGAGCCGGCAGAGGAAATTGTGCCTGTCAGTGTACCGTATTCGTCGCTACTTGATCCACTAATAAATGATATCGTTTTTACGGAGGGAGCCGCGGGTACGAGTTGTAGAATTTCGGCTGGCGTAATGTAGAGTTTTCCTAGATTTATATCGAGTAGAGCCGATTCCTCTAGCGAAGAGCCGCTTCCGCCCACGACTAATACTCTTGAACGTTTCTGTTCCTCAAAGGCTTTTTGATTTATGATATAGTTTGCATAGAGTGTTTTATCCTTTCTTTGCTTTGTTCGTTGAGATTCGGAATAGTCTTGGACAGGCATTTAATATAGAGTTATATTTTAATTTACATAGTTGAAAAATTGAATTGGCTTTTCCAGAGTTTGTAGAAAGTAAAATGGCTGAATTTGTAGAGCAACAGTATATGAGCGACCCGGATGGCAATGTGCGCATCCCTTTGCATATATTCAAGCAGTTTATGAGCAAGTTATCAGAATCTATGAAGATATCGCACGAGTTGCTTACAGAAATAAGGGAACATCGCAACAATTACGTTGCGGATTCGAAAGTTGACGGGTCTGCTTTCTTTTCGCTCGAGAAGAAGGCTATTGCTGCGAACGACCTGTCATTCGATTTACTTATGGAGGTTGATGCTATGGTTGCGAAGAGGTCGTTGCCGAAGCTTAGCAACCGACTACTACTTGTTGCCAAGCCGCCTTCATGATTTACTTTTTTACGTAAAATTGATATGACTTTTTCGCTTAGCAGGGATGTAAAAATGAGCATAACTACTATTGATGAGCTACGTCTGGCTGTCGCGTTTCACCGCGAGGCACTTGCGAAAGCGGAGACGGCGCTGCGGGACCTCGAGGAGCCAATCGAGACACGACCCACAACAAAGGAAGTAATGAAGAAGTGCGTCCTAGATATGGAGAATCGCCTCGCATGGAAGGGCTGCTGGAAGAAGGCTGTTGAGAGAGGCTTGGTGGAGAACGTCCTGGGCATTCTTGACGAGTGTGCTGACTATCTCTGCGACGAAGAAGAGAATGGGGCTGAGTTTACCGCCGCGGCTGCGGCACGCTTAGGAAAGAAGGGCAGTCTCCAGCGGCAGAAGTTCTGTCTGCTCCTCATTCAGTACCTCAGGAGTAAGGGTTCCTTTAACGACGGCGCGGGTGACTTTGATGATTTCGAGGATACCGCGGGTGGCTGTGACGAGGTTACACAGGACGCGGCAATGTATCTCATCGATAACCCTGAGTGGAAGGGCTCATTCTAGTCCGGTAAATTTGTTGTATTTACGCCCTCTTGTTTTTGGAATTCTTACGCGTCCTTGAATTTAATTTTTTCTTTGCCTCTTCGTATTTTTTCTGCGCTTTCGCTGTTTTCTTAGCGAGGCGAACGTGCCCTTTTATATTACCAGGATACTTATCGTTACGCGCACCCTCCGCTGCGACTGCCGCGGACCATTCTTTATCTAATTTACGAACTAACGCCTTTAGTTCTTTAACCTGCATTTAAAAAAGAGCAATATTTTAAATGCAGGTTGAAAAACACTGGTCCGATGGGCGGAGATTCAGTGTCCCAACGCACATTGTACGTGCGTCAGTCGCGCCTCTTTGCTGAGGCGCTCGTGCGTATTAGAAATGCCACCTGGAGTTGGGGGCGAAGGACAAGGCTATTGTGAGTCGAGTGCACTACTTTCGAAACCCGCTAGCCCCCCTGACTTTGACTTTGGGGGCGGATGTGATTTCAATTTTTTTACATGCGCGGCTCTTCGATGCCGAATTGCTTTTTCAAGAAGGCATTCAACGTGTGGTGAGCGACGACGAAAATAACCGCGTGGAGAGCCGTGCGCAAGTACACGTTCTTGACAGGGATGGTGAATACAATTCCGGGTACGCACAAAAAGAAGACGATTCCACAAATAAAATTAATCCACATTTTTATATAATTGGAGAAGAAATTACTGGAGCAAGACGCTAAAAAATTGAGCATTGTGTGGTGATGTTTATGTGTGTAAAAAAATGTCTGTTATCAGTGAACCGAAGAAGGGTTGGTACAGTTTAGATCCGTCTAAGTATCCTGCGCGGATGGGTAAGGCGTGGCGTGACGATGAAGTTCTAAAGATGCTTGTTGCTGTGAAAAAGGGCAAGTCTGTCGCAGAGATGGCGACTACTCATGAGCGGACGGAAGGTGGCATCGTGTCGAAGTTGCGTGCGCTTGCTACGGACTATCACTTCAATGACGGCAAGTCCATTGAGGAGATTGTTGCGATTACGGGGCTTTCACCGGATTCAATTGAGGATGCAATTCAGCGGCGGACGTATAAGGAGGGGATGCTGTCGGCGCCGAAGAAGAAGGTTGAGGTGGTTGCTGCCGCAGCTGGTGCGCAAGAGCCGACGATGAAGGAGGTGATGGCTGTTCTGCTGGATATTCAGCAGAAGATGGGGTATCTGTTGGAGAAGGTTCAGTAAAGAGGTTCATATTTAAGTATCATCGCGGAGGACGATATGTCATGCCTGCTCTCTCGATTGAATCTCTACAACAATAGCAGCCACGTTTATTTTTATTGGGTATATTATCATCACATGGACCACATAATTTATGAGCAAAATCTATTCCATTTTTAAACATATCAATACATCTTACTATAGCAATCGGATGTTTTGGAATTTCTGCCACATTTATTTCACATCTGTCGCAAATAAATGCGGTATTTTGCATTTTATAATCTTTACCGGGATAATTATATGAGAAATGTTACACAGAAATGGTTTGTCTAGTCTGTCTAGACAACCGGACAGACAGCCGGACAAACTGACAGATTTAAAAAATTGAAATCTCTATCGGTCAATTACACAGTCTCAAAGACAACTTGCTCAAAGAAAGTAAGTCTTTTCATCAACAAAGATGGACGCCGCTCTCCTCAACGCCGCAATCGAGAACCTCCGTGTCGCCAAGCGTGTTCCCTCTTCAGCCGCTACGCTTGTGGCTGCGACGCTCAAGCTACTTGAGCAGCTCTCAACTTCTTGCGAGCCTGACCGTGAGCCGCTACGCTTCACTTGCCGCGACATGGCATTTGATATGTTCACCAACATCGCCTGCTACCGTGCTATGCTCGATGAGAAGTGGGAGGTTGGCTTAAAAAAGCCCCTTCCATACGGGCTCCGCGATACTGCAGCGGTTCGCCGTAAGATTGAGAATTACCGCGACGCATACAATGTCAAGCATGGTCTCTCTGAGCCCAGCCTCGACATGTGGTCTACGCGGACCATTCGGTACCTCATCGACTATATGCCGACACGCGCCGAGCTCGATGAGGCTGCTGAGTACTACAAGACCCGAGAGCGAGCGCAGCCGAAGACTTGGTGGTCGCCGATTACTAAAAATAAGCGTATCGTTATTGAGTTGCCGGACTCAGCCGTGGTATCGCTGAACTAATATAAAAATAAAACCCACATAACTAGAGGAAATGGACCCTATAAACGAAATAGGGCTAGAAGAGTACATGAATTGTGTGCTAGTACAAGGAGATGTACGACCGGCTTTTTTGATACAGCCAGCCGACTATAGCGAAGCCACTAGCAACGACCCTAAAACGGCGGCGAAGGTTGCCGCGATACGGCATTTCTTTCCCGACATGATTATTTCAAATATAGGCGGTGAGGCGCTGGTATCGAAGCGGGCTTGGACGGAGGTGGAGTTTAAGAAAAACCAGGACATGGGCGACGCGCTAGGGTATCCGTGCGCCGCCGAATACGAGTATACACTGACGCACAAAGATGAACCGGTTGTGGTTATACAGGTCGTTGTTGCCATGGAGGACGGGGCACGGCTACAGATTATGGCAAACGCCTGTAAGGATGCTAGCAAGTTTGACCGGTTTGTTGCGTTGGCTGGCGCGGCGGAGAGGGCGTTGAAAGCGGATGCGCGGCTTAAGGTTGCGTCGGTTACAGCGGAGAAGGCGGTAACCGTACCGGTGAAATACATTTTACAAAAACTTATACGCGGGGAGGCGTTAAACGATGATGAAGAGGGTGGTCTGCGCAATGACATATGGAACATGGGGTGGGAGGATGGGGATGCCATGAGTGAGTATAAGTACGAATTTAACAATCCGGTCCATCGCGGAATCCTTATGATGCTGATGACGTACGCGAAGGAGGACCCGATGGAGCCGTTTTATCCGTTGCAGCGGCATGCGGAGCATCGCGAGGTCACTGTGCGGATGCGGCGCTGGAGCAGGGAGCTGCGGCGGGTTTTGAATGAGAGTCGGCTTGCGGTGGGTGGGCGGCGAACCCGTAAGGCACGGCGATAAGGTCTATAGGCATATCGGTGGTGTCTCAAAAATTGAAATCCGTTTAGCTGCTAAATAGATTTCAATAAAAAAATGTCAAACATCACAGTCAACGTCACTACAAACGGAGTACCAGAAGTGCCTGCAGCAGTTGTGGATGATTCCATTCGTGCTGCGGCGCGGCGGCGCTTTGAGCAGGAGGAGGCTGCGCGGACACATGAGCTCGCAGCAACACTGAAGGCAGAGAAGCAGGCGTCCGCGGCGATTGAGAGCCACATTCTAGAGGAGCAGGTGCGGACGCGGGTTCAGGAGGAGCAGATTCGCCGGCTGGCGGAGCGCGCGGTTCTAGAGGCGGAGGCGAAGAAGGCGGCGCTGGCGAAAGAGGCGGCGATTGCGGCGGAGGTTGAGCGGCTGCGGAACAGGACGAAGGCTGAGATCCTGGAGGATACGATTGCTGAACTCAAGGCAGAGGTAGCATCGCTCAAGCGGCAGAAGTGCGAGTCGTGTCCACATCGTTCTACAGGAGATTGCGGAACTACGGCGATCCATTGCCGCTGTTGATAACGGTAAGAGTTTGCTTGCTCTAAAAAAGGAATTGAAGGCATATCTGATGCCGTTGGAGATGATGGTTCGGTCGGGCACTGGGCAAAGCGATAGAGATTATGAAATCCATTCTGGTATTCCTATAGCAATTCCTATGAGATTGAAGGTTAACCGAAATTATGGCTGTGCCGCAGTGGATTTGTTTACATAACGTGCCTAAATCCACCCCCCCTTAAACTGCGGGTCGCGGGAATTTCTCTATGATTTTTACCCGTCTCTTCCAACTAAGGACGTGGTAAATTGACTCTCAAAATAGTTCATATAGCGTCCAACGGCGGCTGCCTGTGATTTATATATAAGAGGGATACGCTGCTTTGCTTCGACGAGCTCTTTTGTATAGGCAAGGCTCCAACGTGATGCGAAGTCGGCAAACGGTAACTGTAGGGTGGCGGCGATGGCGATGGCGGTGACGTGCGTCTGCCGGTGCTGAATGTGCCCGTATTCGCCGTTTGCGTCATGGGATACAACCATATCGTAGGTGTTGTTTTTTACGAGGTTCATGATATGTTTTTCATAGAAGCCGCTTGCTTGCCATGTGTCCGGTCGCCGTGTGCCGTCCTCCGAATCCCTGTAGTTCAGCATGTGCGGCTTGAAACCAAATGTTTTGGCGCTGAGTTCAAATTCGGCACGACGCACCTTATTGGTGCCGTTGGTGAAACAGATGACTGTGACGTCGTTATAAAAAAGGTCGTGGAATCCGAAAAGCGCCTCATCATCGGGATGGGCTACGAGCATTAATATACGCTCCATCTTAGTACTGATGTGATTTTTAAAACTGTCTTTAAAGGGTTTGCCTACTTCATGTCAATTGTCCATGAGACGGTCTTACGAGAGCGAACACGGATCTGCACGGGCGTGCGTGTACTGGCTGATACGCAGACGCATGCGCGCGTTACATGACTAGTACAGTGTCCGACGGGGCGCTGGAGGAGCGCAATCAGTTGGTCGGTCGTGAGCGGCATTCTTGCTTTTATTATGGTTAGATTATTTGGTTTCAATTTTGTTAATTTGTATATTACAGACGCCTATTGGGAGGCATTATCAAAAAAATTGAAGATTGGTCTGCGTTGTTGTAGAACCGCAATAAAATGAGTGACTTTAATCAGGCAGATGTTGAGGCGTGGGTTGAGCTTTGTAGGCAGGAGGGGGAGATGCGCCGCAGCGGAGCATCTGAAGAGGACCTCGCTTTGATGAATGTGCGGGTTACCATGGCAATGGCTATGCTCCTACCTAATATTAGCGATGTGGAGAGGGCTGGTCTGATTATGTTCTTGCTGCGCGCTTCGCCGGTCGTTGCTGAGCCAGATGAGATAGTGACGCCCCCTGCAGCGGAACAAGATCCGGTTGGAGACTAAATTCAAACTTTATATGTGGGCGTTAGAGCCCCCTCTGGTATCTGGAGCGGCGACTCTTCCTTGTACGGCTTCCACCCTGTTTTGTTTCGAGTAGTGTAGCCATACTTTCTTTGGTTTCAATATATAGTTTTTCTATAACTACATTGTGCGGCTCTTTGGCGTGTTCTTTTTCATAGTGTTCCAAATTAAAATCATAATGCCAAAACTTGTCGCTGAATTTTGCACATTCCGATTTTGAATCAAATACGCGAACCGTATACCCGATATCTTTATACAAATCCAATAGTTCATTTGATACGTGCTTTACTTTACGTATGTATGTATCGCCGCTGTTATCGTAGCTGGCATCAGGAAAAAAATTTTGAAACGCTTTGATAATTTCATTAGATACTTTTTTATTAAAGTCGTATTGTACCAGAGGGCGGGAATATGTGCCTGAAAGCAAATTAAATCGTATACTGTCTTTTGCTTTGAGTAATTCGCCGCCACCGTAAAGTTTAGAGGCATTTATTCTTGCATTGTAGGCTATCGATTGATGCCGTGTCCCTATTTCATAGGGTGATACGACTTCAGTGGCGACAAATTGTATTTCATCGGAACCACTTACGGAATAGAGAAGCCAAGTATAGACTCCATCTTTTGCTTTTGCTAATTCGGACGCATTGATACGCGGAAATTTGCTTAACACTTGTTGTACTTTTTCTAGGTCTTTGTTGATACTCGGGGTGCCATATACTTTTCCTACAAATACATATTTGTTATCGTCATTTTGTACATCCGCGCCGGCAGGATTAAACATAATAATTGGGTGAGTTGTACTTCTGTTGACGCTTTTCATCGCTCTACTAATCTAAATATAGTTTCTATACTATGATTAGTCTGTTTACTGGCGGCTGACGTGCACACGGTACCGCGAACTGTTGTCATTTCCATAGGACATCAGGTTGCGGACGATAGTGTAGCCAACGGTGACGCCATTTCCACCGTCGCGAACCGTACCATTTGTCAGACGAACGAGCCGGAATGTCAGCAGATTCTCACCACCCTTGAGACCGACCGTCAGGTCCTTGCCCATGTCGACGAAGGTGGCGTTACGCCCACAGTCTGTGCCAGCATTCGGACCGCTACCGTAGTCATTGATGAATCCGAGAAGACCGCCGTATCAAAGGTGTAGAGGGTGCCGACCTTCGTATAGGTACCATGGTCACCCATGATATTCTCGAGTTGGGTCTGCGTGTGAATATACGTAGTATCGTTACCGGAGCCGGAGAGGGTCTTCGTGACAGGCTGGGCAAACCCGCGCATAGCTGATGACATGTTTTATAAGGTGACATGAGAGAATTTAACGCGCTTTGACCAGTAATATCCCTAAATGTTGGACACGTGGAACAAGAGAACTAAAACATAATCAAATTTGAATCAAAAATATTTTTGATTCGAACTTCATATGTTATTCTTAGTACTTTTGCAAATTGTATCGGCGCAGAACAGTACGATTACTAATATTGTTGTTAGCGCACTGGAATCGGCGGTTTTGGTTCCTATCTATTATCTGGTTGCGGCGGGTGGAGCGGTGTTTGTTCTGTTGCTGATTATTGCCTGCTGCTACTGTCGGCGCGGGGCGCGAATTGTGCATGCGCAGCAGCTGCCGGCGGCGGGACCGGTTGTGATAGGGCGTTTGCGTGGCTCGTAAAATTGAAACGGAGATTCTTAACTTGCTACGGTTAAGAATAATAATCTAATAAAATGTCAAACCGAACTGATGAATGGAATTCGTTGTGGCGTTCATCTGCTTACGAAGCCGTTCCGTATAGCGATGATTTTCCAGAGTGTCTATTGACCCTACCAGAGTTTATCGATGGAGCTACGGGTCAGGGTGGTGCCACGCAAGTTACTATTCGCATACAGCTCAATAAGCCAGGGATGGGCACTTCAACCATCATTGTTCAGGACAATGGTATGGGAATTAGTAGTGAGAGGCGCCTGCTGAACTGGGCTAGTCCAAAGAACGGGGATGGTGCTTCTGCAATACATCATCGGTATGGGCACGGTAGTAAGAAGAATCTAACTAAGTGGGCTCCCGACTACAACAAGGCTGTATGGATGGTTCAATATAGAAAAAAGGATGCTCATGGCGTATCAGGTTGCCTCCATGTCATTACAGGTCCTTTCCGTGGACGCGATGATACTTCACAGATTGAGGATGAGAACGATACTGAGACACTGGTTCCTTCAGGCACTCGGTGGACGTGCGATTTTGAGCCTGCTATTCTTGGGCGCTGGCAAAACCCTGATTCGCTATACTCGGCTATAAAGGAGATTCTTCGTACCCGCTATTCTGAACAGTACTTTGAAAAAACCGAATTTATCATTGAGGTGTCTGACGGTGGTGAGGTGCGTCGCCAGGGAAACTCTAAGACCGAGAATTGGAAGACCTTTCAACAGTCTCTAGAAGAGGCGTGTGTGGCTAATCATGCGGTACTACGTTATGATGAGAGCAAGCCTTTCAATAACGGACATATGACATTTAAATACTATCAGGTTACAGCTGATGGTCGTCTACCCTACCCGTTGAAGGAGCAGTTCCCTGTTCTGGGTCAGAAGAACATGAAATGCTCGCGGATTCATATCGCCCTAAACGGGCGTTACATTGAGGCGCGACCAATCTATAAGTTCTATAACAGAGAGGCTAACCACAATGATTTTAACGGATACTATGGTTTCGTTAATTTCGAAGCGGATCCGTCCGAGATCGAGCACTTGCCAACACCATGTACTACAAAAGTGTCATTCTATGAAAACTGCACAAAGTTTATCCAATTTATCGCGTTGATGGACGAAATTCTCAAGCAACGTCCTCTTCAGCCGCAGCGTCCGCCTGCCCCTGCCCCTGCCCCTGCCCCTGCCCCTGCCCCTGCCCATGCCCCTGCTCCTGGTCCTGCTCTAGCGCCT
>Ga0209499_1000291_pt1 | contig 37178 bp, 38 predicted proteins | sample C_130208_EF_Meta_FD_187306 | JGI IMG/M metagenome (GOLD analysis project Ga0209499, IMG submission 187306) | Freshwater microbial communities from Lake Croche, Canada to study carbon cycling - C_130208_EF_MetaG (SPAdes) (version 2) | ecosystem: Environmental > Aquatic > Freshwater > Lake... | reverse complement strand
CACATCGGTGAGCTGGCCAGCCATCAGATCCGTCCGGATCCCGAGGCGCTCGGCATGCAAGGCGGCCAGATCAGGAAACAGCGCGGCGTCATCGCTGGTGACGCACAGCGGCACCGCAGTGAGCGATTTGACCGGAAAGAGCATCGATAAGTCCCCGGCCGGCAGGTGGTGGAGATCGCCCGCCCGCCCGATGCCCGTCGCACTATGCAGGGTGAAACGACCCTCGCTGGGGTCGGTCCAGATTTCCCACCCGGATTCGCCGGGGACGAGAAGCACGTTGTCGGTGGTTTTACTCACGGGATAATTTCTTCGGTGCGTTCGAGAAGGGCCGGTTTCCCGGTGCGGTTGCGGACAATGACAGTGATTTTGCGTTTGGCTCCCTCAGCGTAGCCGATGCTTTCGATGCGCGTGGTGGCATCGCCGACGGTGAAACGCCGCGCGAGATCGGGGCGAGCATTCGCGTCTATTCCCAAAAGATCAAGCGCGGCGGCAGCTGATTTGAACGGAGCGTCATCCTCGGTGTCTCGCGCGCCATCGGGGCCCCGGACGGTTTCCGGGATAATCTCGGCCTGGGCGACCGAGCACTCGGCCGCCGCGGCGATCCACTCGGCGCTGGCCTCGTTGAGATCCAGCGCCCCACTGCTCCAGACGGTGAACGCATTGCGCCAATCCGGCCGCACCGCCTCGACCCGGTCCATACCCAGCACCAGGCGCATCTCGTTGATGTCGTAAAAGGGCCGGTTGAACGGTTGGTTCATTCGGCCCAATTTCTCGTATTCCTTCACTTCCGCGCCGTTGAGCGAGACATTGTCATCCTCGTCCACCCAGTCACAGAGCGCATCGATGACGGATTGGGCCTCTTTGATTTCAAGGCCCCAATTGCAAAATATCGACTGCAGCAACTCCTTGTCCTGATTCACAATGAGGAGGTTGATGTTGAAGCGGGACCCTTCGGACAGGATTCGCGCCTCGAAGCCCTCGCCGGTGTCCCCTTTCATCTGCCGCAGGATCGGATCGGATCGTTTCACGGCGGGATTGGTGCCCACCGCGATGCCCATCTCGGCGTAGTGCAGGGCGCTCGAGCCATGGACTTTCGCCCCGGCGAGTTCCATATCGAAGGAAATCACCCGCAACGCCGCCATGCAGGCCATGGCGAGAATCGCGATGAGCCACAGCACGGCCATCAGCGCGGCACCGCGGCGGGATCTCCGGTGAGCGATCGTGCGGGGATTCATTGCCCTTTCTAGCACCCGAACCCTGCGCGCGCCGGGCGTGGAACGCAGAGTCACTTTGGCTGCACCATGGAGCGCGGGCTTCAGCCCGGCGAGTCTGGGCGGGCTGAAGCCCGCGCTCCGTAGCCAAACAGCCAAGTGAGTCGGTAGGTTCATAGGAATTCTATTTCCTCCCTCCGCTGGTGCCATCGGGGATGACAACGGGGGTTACTTTCCCGCCGGGCGTGACGGTCCCGCCGGGCGTGACGGGAGTGGTGCCGGGTGCCTGGCCGGCGGCTTGCCGCATCTGGCGCATGATGACTTCCGGGTTCTGCTTGGGCGGCAACCAGAACACGTGACGCATTTCCTCGCCCTTGGCGCCGATGGCCATGGTGAGCTCGATTTGCAGGGGCAGGCGGCCCTGCACGTCCCACTCATATTGCCACTCCATCGTTTGGGCATCCATCACCCGCCACTCGCAGAACGCCACATCTTCTAACAACACTATTTCCGCAAACGGCTTCTTGTCGACGAATTTCCCAGGCGTGGCCGCGGAGCCTTCAAGGATTTCATTTTCGTAAAACCGCAGCACGATATCGAGGTAGCCGCTGCGGCGCTTGACGGTGGCGATTTGCAGGGCCTTGGCGGTGCGCTCCTGACCCCAGGTGAAATTGATCGGGACGTTTTGCAGCGTGAGATCCGTCAGGTAATGGGAGCCGGACCCCTCGACCTTGAGATCGAGGCGGGTATTGCCCGGCAGCGCCGAAAACCGTTGGCTGAGCAGCTCGAAAAACGCCTGGTGGAGCATCTCCTGGTTCTCGGATTTCACGATGGTGTTGCCCAGGTCCAGCGAGGTGCGGGCCGTGGCAAAGACCATCCCCACGATGATCGCCAGCAAGCCCATGGCGATCACGAGCTCGAGCAGGGTGAAGCCGGTGGGCCGGCGGCTAACGGGTGTCGAATTCACGGTAGATACATGTTGGCGTAGCGCCAGGTTTCGACCGAGCGCTCGTGCCGGGTGGTGTTTTCAAGCCATTTGGCACTGACCGTGATACGATACATTCCCTGCAACATCTGCCCATCCTGATTCTCCATTGTGTCGAGCAATGCGATCTGGGTGTCGAGCACGATGCCCGTCTCGGCCACTTTCGCATGGGTGACACCTTCCACCAGCGAGGGCAACGACAAGGTCTCATGGAGTGCGCTGTCCAGGATGCGCGTGATGCGCAATTCGCTCTGCGCTAACGCCGCCAACGCCGCCATCCGATGCAGCGCCACGGCAAAGCCGGTGGCCGCAATGCCGAACACCGCCAACGCCAGCACCATCTCCAGGAGCAGGAAGCCGCGTCTCACCGTATGGGCCGGGCGTGTCATCGGGATTCGAGCTGACTGTCGCTGATGGTGGCAGTCAGCGGGTGATAAGTGTCTTCCTGCCAGCTTTTGTTGCGCGCCAGCCGCACCGAAATCGGTTCACTCAGGCCGCTCGGGTCAAAGCGCCAAATGTGGATCGACTGGCGGCCAGTGGGCAGCCAGTCGGCGGAATTCCACCGCCGGATCCACACCTCGATGCCGGGAGCCAGCACGAATTGCTGGTTTTGCCCGCCGGGTTGGACGACGCGCTCGCCGCCGATGGTGTGGCCGCCGAGGGTTTTGGTTTCATCGCGCCCGGCTTGGGCGAGCGGCATGAGTCGAACGATGCCTTGGCGGAATTCCAGCGCGTAGGGGGTTTGCTTGAGGATGGAAATGGTGCGGGCGCGCTTGGCTAACAACTCGATGGATCCCGAGGCGTTGCGCAGCGCGTGCTCGTCGGAGGCAAACACCATCAGTCCCATGGCTCCGCCCAGAATGATTGCGGCCAAGGCCAGGACCATGACAATCTCAATGAGCGAAAAGCCCTGCGGACGCTTATTCGTCTTGGCTGCTGAGATCATCTTGGGTGTTTTCCATGCCGTCAGGCCCGCTGCTCAAGAGTTCAAATTCAGTCGGGTCTTTTTTACCAGGGAAGCGATATCCGTATTCCTTGCCCCATGGGTCCAAGGGCACGGATTTCGAGAGCGAGGTCCAGCGCCGCGGTTGCGGCGTGCCGGTGGGCTTGGTGACCAAGGCTTTGAGCCCCTGCTGGGTGGACGGATAGAACCCGGCGTTGATTTTATAGGTCATCAGGGCCGAGCCGATCGCGTTGAAGTCGGCACCCACACGTTGCAGTTTAGCCCCGTCCTTGACCTTGCCAATCAAGGCGATCGAGCCACCCATGAGCACCGCGATGATGCCCAGAACAATGACCATTTCAAGCAGGGTGAAGCCGCCACGGCGGCGGATCTTGGCGATGGAGGAATGCATTTTCATAGACGACATGGATTTGGCTGCCAGCGACAGCCTCTCAGCAAAGAAAACCCCGGGCGATCTAAATATTGTCGCAAAAATCGGACCCTGCAGGACAAAAATTTACGGCACGCCTACCCGATCCGCCAGGACGCGCCGAGCAACTGGCGGAAGCGCGGCAGGATTTTCTGAAACAACGAGTTGGTACCACCGCGGTCGAGTTGCAGCGCGACGAGTTCCGCGGGCAGCGTCGGGTCAACCGGTGCCAGCGAGCTGGCGCGATAGCCGGGGGCTTCGATCCGCCGCTCGACATGGGCGGCGCCGGCCGCTTGGGTGATGAAGGCCGCGTGATCCCCGGCCCGCAGGACCAACGCGGACAACGCGGGGGCGTTGACATCCTCGCGCAGCCTGACGGCGATGGGCGCGCCGGAGGCCGACTCGAACCCACAACCGGCCGGACTTGGCCGGTCTAGCCAGGCCGCTTGGACGGCGAGCCAGGCGAGCAATTGCAGGGCGCTATTGCGGTGGGCCGGGTGATAAGTGAGCTCCACGGTGTCGATGGCGGGCAACGCCCGTTGCGCGGCGGGCGAGTCAAAGACACTCGCCACCCCGAGCCGGAATTGCCAGGTGCGGGTCCACGCATGGTCTTGCAAAATCAGATCCCCGTTGGTCAGGGCCGCGTCTGCGATCTGTTGGAACGAGGCACCGGGATCGGCCCACGCCGCACTGTCGATGATGAGCCGGTCCATCACGCTGACGAGGCGTTCGGTGAGGAGTTCTGAGAGTTCGCCCTGCCACCAGAAGACCAGCGGCAGATCCGAGTTGAGATGGGCGAACACCGTGTTGCGGAAGCGCCCGGTGACCTTGCCGGTGAGATAAAAGGCAATTTGCTCGCAGCACACGGCTTTCCGGCCATCGACCAGGTGGCAGTGGGCGGTGATCCAGGCCCGGATGCTCGGCTCGGCCCGGGCACGCTCGATCTCCACCAGAATGACGCGGCAGGCATGCTCGCGGGTGAGGTTGGGGATGATGGCGGAGTTTTCCAGCAGCGATCCCGCTTGCTCCGAATACACCACCAGATTCATCAACGACACGTTGGTGCGTGCCTGATCCTGCTCCCAGAGCCGGTGCAACTCCTTGTCGATGGCGTCCACCGCCACCTCCAGGCCGAGTTCCGGGCAGACGGCTGGGATGGGGGATGGCAAGGCCACCCGATCGTCCCCCGCCTGATCGGTGAATCCCAACGCGATGGCCATGCTCAGTGGATTTTGGCGCTGGCAAACTGGGTGAAACTACTGATCCGCCGGGCCAGCGAGCCGAGTGTGCCTTGGCCCTTGGCATCGGGACGATGGGTGAGAACCGGATTCATGTTAGTTAGAATAAGCCGGGGGGGAGATGTTTCAAGTGGGAAGTTTTGGATATCCCTCTGGATGGAGTCGGCCATGCCGCGGCGGTCTACGAGGGGCGCTGATTTGCCGCGAACGCGGAGTGATCGAACGGTTCTCAGCCATGAGCGACCGTCTGGTGACCGGAGCTAGATCGGCCCGCGGTCCACGTCGATGCGGAACGGTCGGCCGCGCAGGCGGGCGTTGCGGGTGCGCTCCATGACCTGGCCGACGAGTTCGGCGGGCACATCGACGAGCGAGTGCTTGGGAAACAGGGTGATGCGGCCGAGGCAACCGTCGGGCAGGCCGGCCTCGCGGTAGAGCATGCCGACGATTTCCTTGGCCATCACGCCGTGAGTCTTGCCGAGCGAGAGGAACATGCGCGTCATGCCTTGTTCCTGCGGGATCGGGCCGCGCTCGAAGCGGTTGTCGGAACCGCGCGGCGGGCCACGGTCGTCGCCGCGTGGCGGGCGCTCATCGCGCATGACGCGCTCGCGGCGTGGCGGGCGTTCCGGTTCGCGGTCCTCCTCGATGAGCGAGCCCTCACGGCCGCTGGCTTCGCGCAGCAAGGTGACCAGCGCGCCGGCGATGTCGGTGGGGGTGTGGCCTTGCTCGAGCAGGCGGTCGATGTTGTCCTGATAGGCGTCGAACTTGCCGGCATCGAGGCGCTCCTTCAGTTCGTCAAAGATCAGGTCGGCGCGGCGGCCTTCGACTTGTTCGACCGACGGGATGCGCTCGCGGCGGATCACCGATCGGGTGTAGCGCTCGATGGTTTGGAGCCGATAGATATCGCGGCCATAGACAAAACTCACGGCGCGGCCCGAGCGCCCGGCACGGCCGGTGCGCCCGATGCGGTGGACGTAGTCCTCGGGGTCGGTGGGCAGGTCGTAGTTGAAGACAATGTCAATCTCATCGATGTCGAGGCCGCGGGCGGCGACATCAGTGGCCACCAGCACCTCGACGGATCCCTCGCGGAAGCGTTTGAGCACCCGCTCGCGCATCTGCTGGGTGATGTCGCCGTGGAGGCGGTCGGCGGCGTAGCCGCGGTTGACGAGGTCCTCGGTGCATTCATCCACCGAGCGTTTGGTGTTGCAGAAAATCAGGCCGAGGCGCGGCGGGTTCATGTCGAGGATGCGCGAGAGCACCTCGACCTTCGAACGCTGGCGGACCTCGAAATACGACTGATCGACCGTGGAAACGGTGCGCGATTTCTGTTGGATTTCGACAATCTGGGGCTCCTTGCCGAAGCTGCGGATCAGGCGCGAGACGCCCGGGCTCATAGTGGCGGAGAAAAACAAGGTCTGGCGCTCGGCGGGCAGCGCGCCTAACAACTCGTCCATTTCGTCCTTGAACCCCATGTCGAGCATGCGGTCCGCCTCGTCGAGGATGGCCATTTTGATGTGGGACGGATCAAAACTGCCGCGCCGCAGGTGGTCGAGCAGGCGGCCGGGAGTGCCGACAATCAAATGCACGCCGTCGCGCAGCGCGCGGAGCTGGCGGTCCATCGGCGCGCCGCCGTAAACCGGGGTGGCGTGGAGGCCGCGCATTTTGGCCCCGAGGCGGTGGACTTCCTCGCACACTTGCACTGCGAGTTCGCGCGTCGGGCAGAGGATGAGGACCTGCGGGTGGTGGGCCTTGAGGTCGAGCAGGGTCAGCGCGGGCAGAACGAAGGCGGCGGTTTTGCCGGAGCCGGTGGCGGACAGCCCGACGATATCCTTGCCCTCCAGGGCGGGCGGAATGCTCAGCGCCTGGATGGGCGAGGGCCGCTCGTAACCGAGGGTTTCGATGGCGGCAAGCAGCGGAGCGGGCAGTCCGAGTTCTGTAAAAGGAGGTGTTTCCATGGGCAAAAAGAGAGTCGAATCCCGGTGCGGCAGCGGGATTTCGCACCGGGAGTGGCACCCTAGCGCGGATTTTCTGCGGACAACAAGCACCGATGTGCTGATCGGGCATTCTCCCGTCGGCTCCAGTTGAAGGCGCGGCCAGCGGAGGCTTGCATCCGCGACCTTTCCAAGGGAACACTCTCCGTCACGTTGCCGCCGCCAGCCCAAGCCCCCCATGAACGCTCCCTCCCTCACCCGCTTTGCCTGGATTTCGATTGCCGCGGCACTCGTCACCATTGTGCTCAAAACCACGGCCTACTATCTCACCGGTTCGGTGGGGTTGTTGTCCGACGCGCTGGAATCGTTGGTCAACCTGGTGGGCGGCATCATGGCGCTGGCGATGTTGACCATCGCGACCCGCCCCGCCGATGACGATCACGCCTACGGTCACAGCAAGGCCGAGTATTTTTCCAGCGGGGTGGAAGGCGCCCTGATTTTGGTGGCGGCGCTGAGCATCGCGTTCACGGCCATCCCGCGCTTGTTCCACCCGCAAGCCCTCGAACAAGTCGGCGTGGGCTTGGCCGTATCGCTGCTGGCCGCCCTCGTCAACCTGGGGGTGGCGCTGCTGCTGTTGCGGGTGGGAAAAAAACACCACTCCATCACCTTGGAAGCCAACGCCCATCACCTGCTCACCGATGTCTGGACGTCCGTGGGAGTGCTCTGCGGCGTGGGTGCTGTGGTTCTAACCGGCTGGCTGTGGATGGACCCGGTGGTGGCCCTGCTTGTGGCCGCCAACATCGCCTGGACCGGCTCGCGCATCGTCTGGCGCTCGATCTCCGGCTTGATGGACCTGGCCCTGCCCAAGGAGGACCTGGCGATCATCCGCGCGATTTTGGACACCTATCAAAACGACGAGGTCCAATTCCATGCCCTGCGCTCGCGCCAGGCCGGCACGCGCAAATTCTTCTCGGTGCATGTCCTGGTCCCCGGCACCTGGACGGTGCAGCGCGGCCACGAATTGTTAGAGCGGATTGAGTCGAGCATCCGCGCGGCGCTGCCGCGCATCCACATTGCCACCCATCTCGAGTCGCTTGACGACCCGGCGTCGTGGGAGGATCAAGGCTTGGACCGGATCTGAGGCATCAGCCGCCGATTTCGGTGCGGCCGGAGAGTTGTGCGCCCTCTTCCATGGAAAACACCTTGGATTTGATATCGCCGTTGATCTTGGACTTGTCCTTGAGTTCGCAGCGGCTGGAGGTGATTTTGCCTTCGACCTTGCCGTAAACCTTCACCTCGCCGGCGGTCACGTCGCCCTTGATGACTGCGTTTTCTCCGATGGTCACCCGGCCCTTGTCGGAGGTGATTTCACCTTCGATTTTCCCGTCGATGATCATATCGTTGGAGAAGCGGATGGAACCGATGATTTCGATTCCGCTGGAGAGAACGTTGGTCGGATTGGCCATGACGGTGGAGAAAGGAGCAAAGCCCCGGGCGCTTGGCAATGGCAAAGATCTCCGGGGAAATGGTTCGATGTCCTTTGGCGCACCGGCGAGTGGCGGCTAAACGGCTCGAAATCGCATTGACGGCTGTGCCCGTCATGTGAGGATGTGGCCTGTCAACCTCCACACCTGATGCTTCAATTCCCCATCCTCAACCCCCACCTCCTGGATTTGCTGGCACGTATCCGCCACACCAACACGCTGGTCATCGCGGACCGGGGGTTTCCGTTCTGGCCCGAGATTGAAACCGTGGACCTCTCACTCACCCACGGCATTCCAACGGTGTTAGACGTGCTGGACCTGCTGACTCCGGTGTTCCAGATCGGCCGCATCTGGCAGGCCAATGAGTTCCTGGCGAGCAATGGGGCGCAGGCCATCGCCCGCTTCACCCAATCTTTCGGTGACATCCCGCTGGTACGCGAGGCCCATGTCGATTTCAAAAAACGCGTGCCGCAGGCCATCGGCCTGATTCGCACCGGGGATGCCACGCCGTATGGCAATCTGATTCTGGAGTCCGCCTGAGGCCGGGTTTGTGGGGCCGTGGGATTGCTTCACTCTGGATGTCGCCGATGACATCGGTGAAGCCGCCGCCCCGGCCGACGTGGCTGCCTTCATCGCGAGTTGATCGGCACCGTGGCCATCCCCGGCATCGAGCCACCGTTTGCCATCACCCTCTCGGAGGCCGTCGCCAAAAACGTCACCACCAACCTGCTGGACCGGCACATCAAGGTGCTCTTGCGGTGAGGGGTTCCCTCCCCGCTGCCTCGCGCAGCCGCGGCCGGCGAGCCGGAAATTTTCCACGGCAACCCGGGATTTGCTTTCTAACATCCACGAGCCCGCCCTACCCTGCCCGCCACGCCCATGATTGATCGCATCCTTGCCAAACGCATTGTCCCCGTCGTCGTCCTCGAGCGCGTCGAATCCGCCGAACCCTTGGCCGAAGCGCTGCTGGCAGGCGGCCTGGACATCATGGAAATCACCTTCCGCACCGCCGCCGCCGAGGGTGCCATCCAGCGCATTGCCGCCCGGTTCCCGGAGATCCTGCTAGGCGCGGGCACGCTTCTGGAAAAAGACCAGGTCCAGCGGGCCAGGGATGCCGGTGCGGTCTTCGGCCTCGCCCCCGGCCTCAACCCGCACATCATCGCCACCGCCGGGATCCTCGGCCTGCAATTCGCCCCCGGCGTGATGACCCCCAGCGAGGTGGAACTCGCGCTATCGCTCGGCTGCAAGCTGCTGAAGTTTTTCCCCGCGGAAGTCGCCGGCGGCGTCACCATGCTCAAAGCCCTCGCCGGGCCCTACGCCCACACCGGGGTGAAATTCATCCCCACCGGCGGCGTCTCCTCGGGCAACCTCGCGTCCTACCTCAAACTGCCCGTGGTCGCTGCCATCGGCGGCTCGTGGATGGTTGACAAACAACTCGTCAACGACGGCAACTGGGCCGAAATCACCCGCCTCACCCGCGAGGCGTTGGCCGCCGCCGCGGCTTGCTAGGCTAGAAAGAGGATTTGGCTTTTCGTGGCGCGTCGAGCCAGCCATGGTAGGCGGCAATGACAGCCCAACCGAAACTGGTGGCCGACGATCCTTGGCTGGAACCCCACCAAGCCGTGATCCAACGCAGGATGGACCGGTTGACCACCGAGCTGGCCGTGCTTGCCAACCAATCGAAAAAACTCGCCGCGCATGCCACCGGCCACAAGTATGCTGGGATTCATTTTCACGCGCCGACCGACGAGTGGACGATTCGCGAGTGGGCCCCCGCGGCGCAGGCGGTGTCACTCATCGGCGATTTCAACGGCTGGAAGCGCGACACCCATCCGCTAGCGAAATTTCCCAACGGCATCTGGCAACTCAAGCTGCCCGCCGACGCGCTCGCCCACGGCCAACTGGTCAAGCTGCACATCGTGGGTGCCGACGGCTCGCGCCGCGACCGGATCCCGGCGTGCATCAACCGCGCGGTGCAGGACCCCACCACCCATGATTTCTGCGGCCAGATCTGGAACCCGCCGCAACCGTATGTGTGGCAACATGCGTTTGATCCGGCGGCCCTCGGCGCACCCTTGATTTACGAAACCCACGTCGGCATGAGCGGCGAGGAGCCGCGGGTGCACACCTACCGCGAGTTCGCCGACGAGATCCTGCCGCGCATCGCCCAAGCCCGCTACAACACGGTGCAACTCATGGCCGTGCAGGAACATCCGTATTACGGCTCGTTCGGCTATCACGTCTCGTCATTCTTCGCGGCCTGCTCGCGCTTCGGAACCCCGGAGGATTTGAAATACCTAGTCGATACCGCCCACGGTCTGGGACTCGCAGTGTTGTTAGACATCGTCCACTCCCACGCCGTCAAAAACCTGGCCGAGGGGCTCAACGACTTCGATGGCTCGGGCCACCAGTATTTCCACGATAACGGGCGCGGCGACCACCCGTCGTGGGATTCCAAGTGCTTCGACTACGGCCGGCCGGAGGTCCGCCAGTTCCTGCTGTCCAACGTGCGCTACTGGCTCGAGGAGTTCCGCTTCGACGGGTTCCGCTTCGATGGGGTGACCTCGATGCTCTATCACTCGCACGGCAACAAGGCATTCGGCAGTTATGACGATTACTTCGGACCGGACGCCGACGATGACGCGATTCTCTATCTGCAACTCGCCGCGCAACTCATCCAGGAGATCAAACCCGGCGCCATCGCCATCGCCGAGGACATGTCCGGCATGCCCGGGCTGTGCCGGCCGGTCGCGGACGGCGGGATTGGTTTCACCCACCGCCTGGCCATGGGCATCCCGGACTATTGGATCAAGCTGCTCAAGCACAGCCGCGACGAGGACTGGAACCTCGACGAACTGTGGAACGTGCTCACCAACCGCCGCCACGGCGAGGCCACCATCGCCTATGCCGAGAGCCACGACCAGGCGCTCGTGGGCGACAAGACCATCGCCTTCCGGCTGATGGATCAGGAAATGTATTGGCACATGCCCAAGGGCGACGCGCATCCGGTCATCGAGCGCGGCATCGCGCTGCACAAGCTCATCCGGCTGGTCACGCTGGTGTTAGGCGGCGAGGGCTGGCTGAACTTCATGGGCAATGAATTCGGCCACCCCGAGTGGCTCGATTTCCCGCGCGAGGGCAACGGCGGCTCGTATCACTACTGCCGCCGCCAGTGGTCGCTGGTGGACAACCCGGAGCTCAAATACCAATGGCTGGCCAACTTCGACCGCGAGATGATCGACCTGGCCCGCCGGAATCAGTTGTTAGAATCCCCGCCGGCGCAGGTCCTGCACATCGATCACGGCCCCAAGATCCTCGTCGTCGAGCGCGCCAACCTGCTCTTCGTGTTCAATTTCTCGGTCGGCAACTCGGTCTTCGGCTATCCGATCCGCGTCCCCGGCGCGGCCACCCGCGAGCTGTTGCTCGACACCGACGCGCCCGACTTCGGCGGCCACGCCCGCATCGATCCCGCCGTCCCCTACCCGGTGGACGCCCACGGCCTGATGGAAATCTACAGCCCGTCGCGCACGGGGCTGGTGTTCGCCAGGATCTGAGTGCCACTTCCAAGAAATAGTGTGACACTATGAAAACCGAGGGGCCAGGGGCTAGAAAAGAGCCGCTAATTCTTCTCTAGCCCCTGACCCCTAGCCGCTAGCCCCTCAGTTCGCGCGGCCAACATGTCACTTTAATTTTGAGAGATTGTCTAACACCCAAGCACCGCCTCGGTGACGCGCAGTGCGTCGAGGTTGGGCCGGACCGCGTGCACCCGGTGGAGCATGACGCCTTGGTGGCGGGCCAACGCAGTGACGACTGCCGTCGGGCCATCGCGCGCCACGGGGTCGGCGGTGCCCAGCAGTTTTTCGAGCAACGATTTGCGGGAAGCTCCTAACAACAACGGCCGCCCCGGCGGGCTGAGCCGGCCCAGCGCGCGCAGCAGCGCCAGGTTGTGCTCGAGGGATTTGCCAAAGCCGATGCCCGGATCGAAGCACAGCGCCGCGGGCTGGATGCCCGCGGCGACCAGCGCGGCGAGGCGCTCGGCGAAGAACGCCCGCACCTCGGCGACCACATCCTGATAGAGTGGCGCGCCTTGCATGGTCCGCGGGTCGCCCTGCATGTGCATGACCACCACGCCGCAGCCGCTGGCGGCGCACACGCCGGGCATCCCGGCATCCGCGCGCAGCCCGCTCACGTCGTTGACGATGTCCGCACCCGCGGCGAGGGCCGCGGCGGCCACGGCGGCCTTGGTGGTGTCGATGGAAATGAGGCCGTCCCACTCCGCGCGCAAGGCGGCCACCACCGGCACGGTGCGGGCGATTTCCTGCGCCGCCGGCACCGGCTCGGCCCCGGGGCGCGTGGATTCGCCGCCGATGTCGATGAGCTCCGCGCCCTCGGCGATGAGCCGGCGGGCATGCACGATGGCGTCTCCGGCTTCATCGTGCTGGCCGCCGTCGGAAAACGAATCCGGGGTGACGTTGAGGATTGCCATCACCCGGGCGCGGCGGGTGAGGTCGAGCGGGTTGCGTCGGGTTTGCCAAATCATCGCGGGAATTGGCGGCTTGCAGCGTCCGCCGGGTGCGGCTACTTTGCGCCGCATGAACCCGCTGGCAACTTGCAAAACACTCGCCGTCATTTTGGGCTTGGTGGCGTCGGCTTGCGCCCAAGCCAAGGAACCGGGCAAGGACATGGACGCCGTGGATGGACCCAACGTGCGGGTGATGCGCCATGAGGATGGCTCGCGCACGTTGTTCACGCGCGCCCCGGATGACCGGACGCTCACCAAGAAGAAGTTCTCGGCCAACGGGGTGCTGACCATGCTGACGGTTTACCGGATGGACGCGAATGCCAACCCGATCGGCTGCAAGATTTTCGACGGTCAGAACCAATTGCTGTTTAAAGTCAGCTACGGCTACCGCAAGTCCGACGGCCTGCTCGTCGAGGAACGGATGTTCGATGCCCGCGTCACGCGCCGCGACAAGGATACCGGCAAGGAAATGCCGGTGCAGCGGATTTGTTACCTCTACGACGCCCATGGCAGCCGCAGCGCGCCGATTGTTTACAACCTCTTGCCCGGCAAGACCATGGAGCAGGTCTTCGGGGTCAAATCCTCGGCCCTGGAAACCAACCCGTTCAAGGAGGGTGGCGGCCCCGCCACCCCCGCCAACCCCAACGCCCGCCCGGTGGGCAAAGGCCGCTGACCGCCGACACGCCTAGTGGAGTGTGCCATGATCGCCCAACGCATCATCTTTGAAGGCCGCGTTCAGGGCGTCGGCTTCCGCTACACCGTCACCGACTTGGCCCGTGGCTTCGACGTCTGTGGCTGGGTGAAAAACCTGCCGGATGGCAGCGTCGAGCTCGAGGTCATGGGCGAGGCTGACGAAGTCGCGGACTTTGTGCGCGAAATCGCCGTGGAATCCCCCGTCGCCCGCAACATCCAGCGCAAGCTCGTCACCCCCATCCCATTGTTCAAAAACTGCACCGGCTTGCGCATCGCCCGTTAGCCTGCCAGGTGAGTGCATGAACCCTGAATTTCGGATTTCCTAATCAAAAATTTCCCGGCATGCTTGCGTTGTGGATTCGGTGACACATGCGGTGCTCGGGGCGGCGCTCGGGGAGTTGATGTTGGGCCGGCGGCTGGGCAACCGGGCGCTGGCGTGGGGCGCCCTGTGCGGCACGCTGCCGGATTTGGACGCGTTGCTGCTACCGCTCTTCGACACGGCCAACCAGTTGTGGTGGCACCGCGGGCCGAGTCACTCACTGGTGGTGATGATGGCCGGGTCCTGCGCGCTGGCTCCGTGGCTCGCCAAGCGTTGGCGGCGCGCTCCAATCAGCCGTGCTCAGGCCGGCGGGTTTGTGTTCGCCATCTGGAGCACGCACGTGCTCATCGATTGCTTCACGGTTTACGGAACCTCGGCCGGCTGGCCATTCTTGGTTAGACGGGTGGCCTTCAATCACCTCTTCATCGTCGACTTGTGCTTCACGCTGCCGATGCTCGTCGCGCTCGGGTGGCTGGCGTTTCTGCGGAGCAAAAAACTCCTGCCCAAACGCCGCCGGCTCAATGCCTGGGGTCTCGGGCTGGCCGCGGGTTATGTGCTCCTGAGCGTGGGGCTGAAGTTCGCGGCCTCGGCGGGCTTCGGCGCGGATCTGGCCCGGCGAGGGGTGACCTATCAGCGCCGGATGGAGGCTCCCACGCCCTTCAACATCCTGTTATGGCGGGCGGTGGTGGACCGCGGCGACGAATTCTGGGTCGGCTACCGCTCGGTGTTCGAGTGGCACACGACGCCGGTGCGCTGGACGGTTTACCCGCAAGGCCGCGCCGCCATCGCCGGCATGACCGGCCTGCGAGAGTTCCAAACCCTGCAATGGTTCACCGACGGCTGGTGGATCGCGCGCCCCCATGCCACGGGTGCCTGGCTCGGCGACCTGCGCTTCGATGAAGTCCGAAGCTGGGGCGACAAAAAAGGCATGGTGGACAGCCGCCTTGCCTTTGCCTGGAACCTCACCCCCGGTGCGCCCGGCGCGCGCCTCCAGCCGTTGTATCCGCCACGGCCGCAACCGCGCGACACCCTCATGCGAATGGCCGCGCGCATCGTCGGCCAGCGCTCGGCCTGGGAAGCCAACCCGCGCCTGGCCGGCGTGACCGGCAGCCTGCCGGAGTTTCTAGCAGCCAAGGAGTGACCGGTGTTTCGGTGTTTCGGTGAGAGAGAAAGGATCAGTCGCTACGCACCGAGCTTTTCGCTCTGCTCTTACTGAAACACCGAACCACCGGGCCGCGCAGCGGCTACCGAAACACCGGTCAGCGCAGCGGCGGGAAATCCGCGCTTTTGTTAGCCCGGGGGTGGGCTATCCTGTCGGGCAGTGAAAGTGCTTCCGGTTTTTCTGGCCCTGACGGCGGCCGCGCTGGCCACGCCCGGTGATCCCGGCGAGACGGCGGTGCATTTTCTGGAAAAAATCCGCAGCCACACCCTCAACCTCGATCCCGGCGGGGATACCGCGCTGGCCCCCCAAACCAGCGCACCCAAACGCCAGGAAATCGCCCGCCGCCTCGCCCGCCTGTCGCGCGACCTCGGCCACGACCCGCTGGAAGTGGGCGCGATCCAACTCGATGACGACCTGGCCGCGGTGCTGGTGCGCCAAATCGGCGGCTTCGATCCCGGCAAGTTGCAGGTATTCCCGGTCGGCTTGGTGCGCCGTGGCGCGCAATGGATCGCCACGCCGGTGCCCGCATCGTTTGAAAACTCGGGCATCGGCTATGCGCGCGAACTGCGCCAACGCCTCGCCCACCTCCAAGACTGGATGTTGTGCGAACAGGCCCGCGATTTGGAACGGCTGCGCAATCAGGCCGACGAGCGCCTGCGCGGGCAAATTGCCGCAAGCCTGCCGCTCGCCACCCTGCGGGCCTTCACCCCAAGCCAGGCCGCGGCGCGGTTTCTCAACGCATGCGCGCAGCGCAATCTAGCGGAAATCCTCGGCCTCCTCGGCGGGCTCTCCACGTCCTTGCCCGATGACTGGCCACTGCGGCTCACGGCGGCGAATGCCGCCATGCGCGCGGCTGCCGCAGTCAAGCCGCCGTGGCGGCTGCTGATTTCTCCGGACGTGCTGCGCGCCATCGTCCATCACCAGAAGGACGGAGATACCGCCCAGGTTTCCCTCGCCTGCCTCGACCCCGCCAGTGACAAGGCCCGCAGCGCGCTGCCACGCGTCGAACTCGTCCATCTGGAACTGGCGAAATCCCCGGACGGGTTGTGGCGAATCGATCTCCCGGGGAATTTCCTGCAAGACCGGAAAATCCCCGATGATGCGACCGATGAAACGCTCGATGCCGACTTGCTCAACGCGTTCCCGGTGCAACTCGCCGGTCAGCACCCGCCGGTCCCCCAGGCCAGCGCCGCCCTGGCGCTGCAAGTGCTGTTAGCCACGCTGCAACAAGGCTCTCCCTCCGCCCTGATCCGCTGCATCCAGCTCGACGGGGATCCCGCCGCCGCCCGCGCCACCTGCGCCCGCGCCATCCAATTCCGCGGGTCTTTGCGCGAGCCATCCACCGTCCACAGCGCCCTGCCACTGGCGTGGCATGACGCCGGTGAGGTGGCCGCCGCCGCCTGCCAATGCTTCGCGGCCCGCACCCCAGACCGCCTGAATCTCAAAATCCTGTATTTTGAAAAATCGGCAACCGGCTGGTATTGGGCACCGCAACCCAAACCCGAAACCGTAACCGCCTTGCGTGACTGGACCGATCTCCAATCCCAACGTTGGCCGGACCAATGGCAGCAGGCATTTCTAACTGACTGCCTGCAGCTCGCCACCGTGCCGGCCGCCGCCGCCCCCACCGATGACCAGGCGCGCCAAGTCGTCGAGTCGTGGCTTCAAGCCACCCGCGCCGGCGATGTCATGGCTGCGCTGCGCCTCACCGCCCGGCTGAACACGCCGGAGAGCAACCCGACCCTGCTGCGCAATCTTGGCTACGAGATGGCCGGGGCGCGCCGCAACACCCAACCCCCGAGCCTCGTGGACATCCACCAAGCCGGCATCTGGACAGCGGTCGGCACCCGCACCGATCCGGACGGCAAACCGTCCTTCCCGCTCTACCCGGTCGTGCTCACGCCGGCCGGTCCGCGCATCCTGCTCGAAATCGATCTCGTCGCCTCTGCCAACCGCAGCCGCGATTTCCTCAACCAGACCGCCCTCGAGCGCCTGCGCCAAGCCAGCCCGGCGGCCGCCGATGCCTTGAACACGCTCCTTGCGGCGCATCAGGCCAGGATTGCGCAACAGCCCTCACCCTGAGAACGGCCAACGGCCGCGATGGCTCTCCTGCCCGCGCCTCGGCTTGCCGCCGCAGCCCGCGTCAGGGAAAGGGTGACGAGGAATGCATTAAACAAACGCTTGTCGTTTCTACGCCACGTTCTATTTTATCGAATCTCTCAGTCATTCTAATGAATCCGCCACCCAACCCAATGCGCTCTTCTGCGGGCGGCGGCCTGCAGTCATCTCAACGCAGCGGCGTGGCGGGCATGTCGCTGCTGGAATTGACCGTGATCATCCTGGCGTTGCTGATGTTGGTCACGATTCTGTTTTTCGGGGCGCGGGCGTGGAGACGCGGTTCCGACCGCGCACTCTGCCTCATGCAAATCGAAAATGTGCAGAAAGCCGTGCGCAGTTATTCGAATCTCTATGGTGTGATGCCGGGGGCGAGTGCGCCGGACTTGCAAAGCCACGTGATCGGCTTCGGACGCTTCATCGAACTCACGCCCGTCTGCCCGAGCGGCAGCGAATACCGGTTCGGTGCCACCTACGGCATCGATACCATCCCACCCATGGGCGCGCTCTACATGGAATGCCCGTTGGCTGTGAGTGACAGCCACGTGCCCAACGTCACCGCCGACTGGTGACCCCAGCGTCCGAATCATGGTCATCGCCTTCCACAAACCCTACGGCGCGCTGTGCCAGTTCACCCCCGATCAACCGGGCCAGCGAACCCTCGCCGAGTTCGGCTTCCCGGCCGGCGTCTATCCGGTCGGCCGCCTCGACCTGGATTCGGAAGGCCTGCTCCTGCTCACCGACGAGGCCGGCTTCAACCACCGCCTGCTGGACCCCGCCGCCGCCCACCCGCGGACGTATTGGGCGCAAGTCGAGGGCTGCCCCACGCCTGCGGCGTTAGACCGGCTGGCCCGCGGCGGCCTGGAGATCCAAGGCCACCGGACCCGCCCGTGCCGCGCGCGGCTGCTCGACCCGCCACCCGCGGTGGCGCCGCGCCATCCGCCGGTGCGCTTCCGCCAAGCGATCCCCACCGCCTGGCTCGAACTGCAACTCACCGAGGGCAAGAACCGCCAGGTCCGGCGCATGACCGCGGCCGTCGGCTTCCCGACCTTGCGCCTGATCCGCACCGCCATCGGCGGCTTGGCCGGTGCCAGCTTCTCGGAAGGCGCGTGGGAGGTGTTAGACCCGGCGGCCGTCAACGCCATCTGGCGGAAATAAGACGCAACGGACCTTGGACTGCGGTGAAAGCGTTAGCGCATCACCGCTTTCGGGCTGGTCGCCAACTGCCCAGCGATGATCTGTCGATGCGTGGAAACTTTACGATAATTCCGGGGAGAGACCGGTTCTAGTCAACAGAAGCGACCTGCCATGCTAGCATCCAACTGGATTGAACAAGCCGACCAAGCGCTGATTCGTGCCGCCGCCCGGGCTAAAGCCGTGGCTGCCAGCACCCACACGCCGATCCACGTGATCAGGTATGCAACCATTGGAATGGCAGTACATCCACGCCACGGCTCCAAGCCATGCCTTGAAGTGGGCCATCATCGGTGAAGACGAGGTGTTTCCCGTCCGCCGCTGTCAAGATCGCGGCATCCGCGTAACCCAAATCGTTGAATGCCGGATGAACCGTGATGCGCCTGGACAGGGCCCGTGATTCCCGGGTTTTCACATCATGAACGAAGCGCAGGAATTCGAGGTGAAGATCTTGAAGCGTGCTTGCAGTCGGGCAATTCCTTTTGAGCAGATTGCCGGTTTCAGTCATGACCTGCGGCAGGATGATGAAGCGCGTGAAGAGGACGAGAACATCCCGGATGCGCTCGTAGTCCTCAGGGGAGTATTTCTCGGTGCGGGCGACTTTACCGATCAGGCGGAGATCGATGTTTCCCACCAGAAGGACCAGCAGAAGATTGGTGTCGATCAGGATGCCCTTGTCGCGATAGCGGGCAATCAAATCGCCGACATTCGTGTTCATGACACCCCGAGAGGAGGTTCATACATGCGGATGGCGATCACCTTGCCCTGTGCAGGATCGATTTCGAGCCGTTTGTATTTCCGCCGCCATGGATTGATGATATCGGCTGACAAGGAGGGAGTCCGGGATGACTTCAGGGAGATTTCCCCTGGAATCAACCCCGCACCCGGACGGGCGAGATCCGGCGAGGGTTTCGTGTCCCTGACCCAATAACCGAAAGTGACAAAATATCGACCGGTAGTCGCTTGTTCCTCGACTTCCTCGACCTCAACGCCTGTCACCTTACCATCGGGGAGCAGTTTCTTGAACTCTTCCTTGGCGATCTGAATGACATTTTCAAGTCCATCGGTCATACTGAAAATTGGCACCTCAAGTCCGAGTTTGCAAGCATCTGTTCAGGTTCCTGATGTTTGTGGCTGCACGCGCGCCGGGACGCGTTCTCACGAACGCGCCTGCGAACCGGACCCGTTGAATCCCGCGCTTTCCTTTTGCCAAAGCGGAGCTAGATTGCGCGCCGCGAATGACCGACCTGCACGCATCCCCGACCCGGCGAATATCCGGGCTCACCGCCACTTCGATTGTGGTCGCCAACATGGTTGGCACCGGCATCTTCACCAGCCTCGGGTTTCAGATCGGCGACCTGCCCAGCGGCTTTGCGATCCTGATGTTGTGGTTGATCGGGGGCGTGTGCGCGATGTGCGGGGCGCTGTGCTACGCCGAACTGGCCACTACCCTGCCCCGCTCGGGCGGCGAGTATCATTTCCTGGGCACGATCTATCACCCGGCGCTGGGCTTCATGGCGGGGTGGATCTCGGCCACCGCGGGCTTCGCCGCGCCGGTGGCCTTGGCCGCGATGGCGTTTGGCAACTACCTCACCGGCGTGCTGCCCGGGGTGTCGCCGTTGCTGGCCTCGCTGGCGGTGGTGTGGCTGGCGACCCCGTTGCTGTTAGCCGATGGCAAGTGGGGCAGCCGGTTTCAAAACGCGATGACCGTGCTCAAAGTGGTGCTGATCCTCGGGGTGATCGTGGCCGGGTATTGCGCCGGCCATGCGCAGCCGGTGTCGTTCCTGCCGCGCCCCGGGGATGGCGGGCTGATTGCCAGCGGGCCGTTCGCGGTCAGCCTGGTCTATGTCATGTTCGCGTATTCGGGGTGGAATGCCTCGACCTATATCGCGGGCGAGGTGCGCAACCCGTCGCGCATGATTCCGCTGTCGGTGGGCGTCGGAACCTTGGTGGTCACCGGCTTGTATCTGGCGGTCAACGCGGTGTTGATGCGCAGCACCCCGGTGGCGGAAATGGCCGGCAAGGTGGAAGTCGCCCTGGCCGCCGGACCGCATCTCTTCGGACCAGCGGGCACCCGGATCATGGCCGGCTTGATCTGCCTGGGCCTGGTCTCGACGGTCAGCGCGATGATGTGGATCGGCCCGCGGGTGATGGTGGTCATGGGTGAGGACCTGCGCGGCTTGCGCTGGTTTGCCGGCAGAAACCCTCACGGCACCCCGGTGCGCGCGACCCTGGTGCAATTCGCGCTGGTGAACTTGTTCCTTCTAACCGCCCGGTTCGAGCAGGTGCTCACCTGCGCCACGTTTGTCTTGCAACTGTGCTCGTTTCTAACGGTTCTCGGGGTCTTCGTGCTGCGCTGCCGCCGCCCGGACCTGGCGCGGCCCTACCGGACCTGGGGTTACCCGGTCACGCCGCTGGTGTTCCTGGCGGTCACCGCCTGGATGCTCTGGCACATCCTTTGCTCCAAGCCCCACGAGTCGCTCGTCGGGCTTGGCATCGCCGCGCTCGGGCTGATCCTCTACTTGCTTTCCGTGAAGAACCCGACACCATCGCGCCCGTCCCTTACCCCACCATGAGCCGACATCATTCATTCATCGCAGGAGCCCTTGGCGCGCTCCTGCTGGCCTCCCCGTTATCCGCCCAAGCCCCGGCCGCCCTGCCTGCGGCCAATCCGATCAATGACACCGCGCGCGTGCTGGCCGGCCTGGCGCCCTCGGCCGACCCGGCGCTGCTGGCGCTGACCCAGCAACCCGCGTGGCAACAACACGCCCGGTTCTTCGACACGGCTTGGGCGAAATTGGAACACAACCAACTGCTCAAGGTGCGCACCTGGGCCAAGACCCGCATCCCCGACGCATTCGCCGACAAGAGCACCGCGTTCTACATGTTCAGCGGCCCGGATTTCCTCTATGCCGACACCTTCTTTCCGCAGGCCGACACCTATGTGCTGTGCGGCATCGAACCGATCGGCCCGCTGCCCGACGTGTCGAAGCTGGCCCCGCAGGTGTTAGGCGGCGAGTTGCGCTCGCTGCAGGAAGCCCTCAACTCGGTGCTAAATTTCAGTTTCTTCATCACCAAGGACATGAAGAAGGACTTCCAGAACCACACCATGAGCGGCACCCTGCCGATCCTCTATATCTTCCTCGCCCGCTCCGGCAAAACCCTCTGCGACGTGAGCTTTGTGAGCGTGGATGAACACGGCGCGCTCACCACCCAACCCGACGCGACGCGCGGCGCCAGCTCGCCCGCACCTGGCGTGCGCATCCACTTCCTGGCCGACGGCTCCGCCGTGCCGCGCACCCTGTATTATTTCAGCACCGACATCTCCGACACCGGCCTGAAGCACAGCGGCTTCCTCAACTTCCTCAAGACCCTCGCGCCGGGCAACAGTTGTGTGAAATCCGCGTCCTACCTGATGCACGAAAGCTATTTCTCTAACATCCGCGGGTTCCTGCTAGATAACACGACCACCCTGGTGCAGGACGACTCGGGCATTCCATTCGCGTTTTTCAAGCCCGACGCCTGGCAGTTGCGCGTCTTCGGCAGTTATCCCGGGCCAATCCCCTTGTTCAAAAACTGCACGCAGCCAAAACTCGCCGAGTATTACCACACGACGCCCCACGAGCCGCTGGATTTCGGCATCGGCTACCGCCACCACCCCGGCGAGTCCACCCTGATGGTGGCCAGCCGCCTGCCCGCATCTAACGAGGCCGCGCCACCGGCACCCATGCCACCACCCGCGCCGCGCGCGGTGGTCATCCCGGAAGCCCCCGCAGCCCAGTAGCCGTAGGCGTGTGCGCCATGCCATCGCTCAAAAATCATGTGACAGATTGGCCGGGCGAACTGAGGGGTCAGTGGTCAGGGAAGAATCCGCCAATCTCTAACTAGCCCCTCGCCCCTCAGTTTGCATTCAGAAAAGAGCGAGGCGGAGCCTCGCGGTCCATTCGGCCGCCTACGGCTGCAGGATGCGGCGCAGGAATTCGGCGTCGGAGAAGCGGGCGTTGTCGCCTTGGCGCACGATGACGAGCCCGAGCGAGGGGATCACGAACAAGCGTTGATAGCCGGAGCCCACGGCGGCCACCAGATCCGCGGGCGCACTGCTACAAATACAGCGCTGGTGCCAGTCTTGTTGCTGCCACTTCTTTTCCAACAGGTCCTCGATGTCCGTCTCGCGCGCGCCGCCGCGCTTGGCGGAGTGGTTCATCCAAAACCCGAGGCCGAACATCGGATTGATGCGGCTGCCGGTAAAGCATTGGGCGAATTCCTGCTCGCGCACGACCACCCGCCGCTCGTATGTGCCACGGCCTAGCACCAGCAGTCCGAATTTCAGCCATTGCCGGGCGGTGAGCCGGAAGCCGCTGGCGACCAGCGGGTTGCCTTGTAAGTCGCGGCGATACTCCACGGCCCCAATGCCTAACGGATTCAACACCTTGTGCTGCACATAGCCAAACGGCGTTTCGCCGCGCGGGGCAAGCTTGCGCCGCAGCACCTCGCACAGCACCTGGCCGTGGCTCGGGCCATAGGTGAAGGCCTCGCCGATGGGCGCCACCACCGCCGTGCGCACCGCCAGCGCGTTGCGATCGACCACCTGGTCAGAATGCAGGTGAAACACCGGGTCCAGCCCGTCGCTGAAGTTCATCATTTCGCGCAGGGTGATCTGGCTGCGGTATGCGTCGCCATGCCACTCGGTGATAGTGTGAGAGACCGGCTCATCCAGGCGCAACAAGCCTTCCTGCGCCGCCACCAGCGTCGCCATGGTGAAAAACGACTTCGTGCCGCTGTAGATGGGCCGCGTGACGCGCGGGCCGCCGCCGTTGGGGTAGTCCTCGATCAAGGTCTTGCCGTGCTGCACCACCAGCAGCGAGCAACCGCGGCGGCTGGCGGAATAATCCGCCGCGGCACGCAGAGCCTGCGGCGTGAGTTCGGCCCCGGCGAGGGGAGGCATGCCGGCTAACAACGCCGCGAGGCCCAGCCCCGGGAGTGGAATCCGCCCGCACCAGCGGCTCGCGTGGCGCGGGGTATCGGTTGCGAGTGACACGGACATGGCGGGTGACGACAGGCCGAACGATAATGGGCAGCGGACAATCCGCAACCCACGATTCCGTCCCGCCGGCTCAGCGCACTGCACCCAAGACCGGATACAACCTCGCCTTCGAGGCACCGGGCGCGCGATCGATCCGGCCAGTGGCGGGATCAGAGGTGGCGGAGATCACGCCGCCGCCTGCCAGGTCACTTCCTTGGCGTCCTTCCACAGCTCCTCGAGCCCGTAGTAGTCGCGCAATTCCTGGTGCATCACATGGACCATGACGTCGATGAAATCCAACACCACCCAGCGGGTATCAGCCTTGCCCTCGGAATACACCGGTTTCACGCCGTGCTCATCGGCCACCTTGCCGGCCACATCGCGCAGGATCGCGCGGAGCTGCGGCATGGACGTGCCCGAGCACACCACCATGAAGTCCGTCAGATTTGAAACCCCGCGCATGTCCCAGATGCGGATGTTCTCCGCCTTGGTGGCATCCGCCGCTTTCGCGCACTCTTGCGCCAGTTGTTGTCCATTGATCGCCATAAGATTCCCTCTCGGGGGACGGCACTATAGGACAAGTCGCGCGCCGCACCAACTTAAATTGCGCGGCCACAGGGAACGGCCAGTGAAGACCTTAAATTCCATGCCGAGGCTAGGGGCTAGGGGCTAGTGAAGAGTCGAAGAGTCGAAGAAATCGCGCTTCGCTCCCTCGTTTCGTCTCTGCTCCAGCCCCTGACCCCTCACCCCTCACCCCTGACCCCTGACCTCTCCCTCAGTCGGCCGATTTGGCGGTGGCGGTGGCCGGAGCACTGGGCGCGGCCGCCGGGGTGTCGCTCTTGGTGGCACCTTTTTCCGCCTTGGAGCCGGCATGATACGACGACGAGCGGTAATCGGTCTGATAAAAACCCGCCCCCTTGAACAGGATTCCGCCGCCGGTGCCCAACAGGCGCTTGACCGTGCCGTCGCAGTGGGTGACCGGGCAGTCGGTGAGTTTCGCCGCATTCATGCTTTGAAACACCTCGAAACGTTTTTCGCATTTTTGGCACTCGTAATCGTAGTTCGGCATGGCTTGGGACGCGACTTGTAGCACGTTTCCCGGCCCGCGCAACCCCGTCGTGACAACCGAACTCACCGGCCGACCGCAGCCACGGAATTTCGCGTGCCGTGGCCAGGTTCTTCTGCTTGACTCCAGCCATGCCTCCGCGTGTCCGAGCCGTCGCCTCCATCACCATTGAGAAATTATTCGAGAACCATGCCGAGGCACTCGGCTTGGTCCGGCTCGGCGAGCGCGTCGGCGACGACCGCCCGATCTACGAGCCGGCGATGAACCGGCCGGGGCTCGCGCTGGCCGGGTTTTTCTCGTATTTCGCCTGGAAACGCGTCCAGGTGCTCGGCTACTCGGAGCTGTCGTATCTGCGGAAACTGCCGGAGGCGATGCGCATCGACCGCTTCCGCCGGATGTGCGACCGCAACATTCCGTGCCTGGTGGTGGCGCGCGGGGCGATTTTGGAAGACGCCCTGATGACCGTGGCCAACGAGCACGAGATCCCGGTTTTTGGCACCTCGCAGGTGACGATGAATTTCCTCAACACCGCCACCATCCGGCTCGAACACGATTTTGCGCCCAGCGTCACGTTGCACGGCTGCATGGTGGACATGCGCGGCGTGGGCGTGTTGATCATCGGCAAGAGCGGCTCCGGAAAATCCGAAACCGCCATCGGCCTGCTGGAACGCGGTGCCTCGCTGGTGGCCGATGACATGGTGCGCGTCAAATACGTCGGCGGCGAGTTGGTCGCCAGTTCGCCGGATTTGTCCCGCGGCTACATGGAGATCCGCGGCATCGGCATCGTCAACGTCGCCAACCTCTACGGCCTCGCCTCGATCCGCCCGGACAAACGCCTGGACCTGGTCATCATGCTCAAGCCGCACGCCGATCTCAACGAGGTGGACCGTCTCGGCATGCAGCAGAAAACCTACGAGATCCTAGGCCAGCACGTGCCGCATGTGGAAATCCCGGTGGCTCCCGGCCGAGACACCGCGCGCATGGTGACCATCGCCGCGCTCGACCTGCAACTCCGGCGCCTCGGCTACAACATGGCCGACGAGTTCAACCAGCGCTTGCTCAACCACATGGCGCTGGGGAAATAAGCCTGCTGAGCAACGCGTGGATTTCTTGCATAGCGAGGGGTCAGGGGTCAGGGGTCGGGGGTCAGTGAAGAGTCGAAGAAGAGTGCTTCGCGCCACGATTTCGCCTCTTCCTAGCCCCTAGCCCCTCAGTTTTTATAGGGTCTCAAGCAAGGGAAATCACGCCGAGAGCAGGGCCGGCGGGCGCTCCGGTTGGAGGAAATGGCTCCAGCTGGCATCGGCCAAGCCGTTTTCGTGCAGACCGAAGAGCGGCCGCCACCGCGGAGCCAAGGGTAGGCTGCGCGGGTGCATGCCCACCTCGTGGGGCAGCTTGTTGGCCTTTCGGGTATTGCAGCGGAAACAGGAGGTGACGATGTTCTCCCAGGTGGTTCGCCCGCCTTGGGCGCGCGGGGTCACGTGATCGAGGTTGAGCTGGGTCTCGGGCAGGACTTTGGCGCAATACTGACAGGTGAACTTGTCGCGCAACAACACGTTGCGACGGCTGAACTTCACCTCCAGGCGCGGCAACCGGTCATACAGCGACAAAACCACGATTTTGGGCACCAAGATCGCAATGCGCGCCCCATGGATCCTGGCGGTGGCCTCGCTGGCGTCCGAATAACGGATCCACGACGGCAAATCGTGCGTTTGAAAACACTCCTCGCCCTCCACTTGCACGATCTGCGCGTGGCCAACGCAGAGCAAATGCAGCGAACGCCGGACCGTGCAGGTATGAACCGGTTGCCAATACCGGTTGAGCACAAGCACGGGATCATCCAAGAGCGAATTCATCACCTTTCCAAAATCATTGCGGCCAAAGTAGCCAAGCGCCGCGCTTCGGCAATCGAAAACCTGCCGAAAATTCGCGGACGGCAAATTCAGCCGCCCGCGTGATTGCCGGTTGCCGAACGCGGCGGGAGGTGTCAAGATCCGGGCATGAGATTGCGTGTGCCATGCTTGTTAGGGATTTGCGCCGGGTTTGTGTTGCCGCTGGCCGGCGCGGACGAGGCCAAACCGGAGCTCAAAGCCGCGAACAACACCGGAATCCCGGCCGACCTGCTGGATGATCCGCATGTGCGCGAGGAACTCGCAGTCAACGAATTCACCGCGCCCTCGATTGCCAAGCTCTTTGACACCCTACAGTTTCTCATGCCGCTGCCGGTGGTGGAAACCGAACGCAAGATGCCCGCGCGCATGCCGATGGACCGCGCCGACCTGGCCATCGAGCTGGGCTTCCTGATTGCCGACGGGTTCCTGGTGGTGCAGGCCGAACAATTGGAAAAGGTCGAGAGCATGGCCAAGGACCTGACTCGCTATGGCAAGGCCCTGGGTGCCGGCGACCGCGTCAACCGCCACGCGGCCGGGTTGTTAGACAGCGCCAAGAAGAAGAACGTGACCCAGTTGAAAAAGGAACTCGCCTCGACCCAGCGGGACGTGGAGGAGGAGTTGGTCACCCTGCGCGATGCCGACCTGGCGCATTTGATTTCGCTGGGCGGCTGGATCCGCGCGCTCGAAGTTTCGACCGTGGCAGTGGACAAGCAATTCTCGGTCGAGCGGGCGCGCAAGGTGATGCGCGAAGACATCGCCGACTATTACACCGAGTCAGTGGCAGGCTTGGAACCACGGATTTCCGAACGCGCGAACTACCTGGCGATGCGCAACCTGCTGGCCGGGCTGCGCGAGGAAATGACGATCAAGGACGGTGAACAACCGACCGTGGCGACCATGAAGGAGATTCGCCAACAGGCGGCCAAACTCGTCGAGCTCGCCCTCCAGCGCAAACAATGAGCGACGCGTCGCCAAGGCCCGCAGCGGTCTTAGGGCTGGCATCTCCGCCTGCACCGTGCCGGCCGTGGCCGTGGCTCTCGCCATCACCACCTGCCGCGCCGGCAGGCGCAACTCTTCGGCGGACCGGGCCGGCTCGCCCTACCATTTCCCCATCCGCCCCGTCGCACGTGGCTGCCGCCTCCCCCACGCGTTCTGACGAACGAGGTCACCGCAGGCGCGTCACACGCTGAGGCGAAATTTCAACTCGTTAGACCAGAGTTGCGAGACAATGGTTTCCTGGGCGGCTTCCATCACCGCCCGCTCGTCGGGATCCGCGTCCTCATGCCCCGCGAGGTGCAGTAATCCGTGGATGAGGTAGCGCAGGAGTTCGCGGGCCAGCGGCTCGGCGTATTCTGCGGCCTGGCGCTGGGCGACTTGCGCGCCGATGACGATTTCGCCATGATGAAAGGTGATCACATCGGTGGGGCCCTCAAGGTTCATGAAATCCCGGTGAACTCGGTCGCTGGTGGCATCGTCCACCAGCGCAACTTCCAAAGTGGCCAAGTGGCTCAGCGGCGAGTCGTCACTGGCGGCGTGTGCGAGCGCCAACTCCGCCGCCTCGTGTGCGACCTCCTCGAGCGCGGTGAGCCAGCATTCCGGGATCGCCGCGATGGCCTGATGATTACCGATGATGACTTCGAGCGACATGTGGGAAATGGTGGCGCTCAGCGGCCGGACGCGCGTTTGGGCATCGGGATGACCCGCTCGCTGTAGATGCTGCCATCGAGGTCGAAGGCGGCGCGCTTGGCCGTGGCGGCCAGGCGCTCGTCGTCCTTGGGATAGTCGATGCGGCTGTGCAACATGCTGCGCAGGGTGGTGGCGAAGCTGTCCTTGACCATGGCCAACTCGCGCAGCGTCAGCGGGCAATCGTCGAGCTGGCCGTCATGGATGCGGGCGCGGATCAGGTCCTCCACCAGCGTGCGGATGCGCGCCGGGGTCGGCGTCTTGAGCGAGCGCGACGCGCTCTCGACCGAATCAGCCAGGGCGATGATGCCGCTCTCGCGGGTGCGGGGCCGTGGCCCCGGATAGCGGAAGGTTTTCTCATCGAGGGTTGGCAGGTCCTCGGGGTTTTCGAGCCGGCGACCGACTTTTTCGAGTTCGAGTTTTTTCTGCTCCTGGGCCCGGCGGTAGAAGAAATAGACCAGCGAATCGGCGTGATGTTCCTGGATGACGTCGATGATGCGGGGGTTGAGCTTGTGCTTGACGGCCAGATCGACCCCATCCTTGACGTGGGCGATGATGATCAGCGCACTCATCGTGGGGGTCAGCGCGTCGTGCGGGCTCTCCCCGCCATCATGCTGGTTCTCAATGAAATAACCGGGTTTCTTCAGCTTGCCCACATCATGAAAATACGAGCACACCCGGCACATCGGGGCATTGGCACCGATTTTTTCCGCGGCGGCTTCGGCCAGCGCGGCGACCACCAGGCTGTGGTGGAAGGTGCCGGGGGCTTCTAACTGCATTTGGCGCAGCAGTTTGTGGTTCAAATCACTGAGTTCGAGCCAGCTGATATCGGTGGTGAGGTGAAAAAGCCCTTCAAAGAGCGGCAACAGCCCGCTGATCAACAGCGCGGTGAGAACCCCAGTACCGAAGGCCGCGGCACTGCCGGTGCCCAGCAGTTGCAGGTGCTCCATGGCGTCGGGCCCGAAGCACGAGACAATATCCAATTGCCCTAACAACAGCCCGAGCAGCAGGGTCACCGCCCCGGCGGAGATGCCCGCTTGCAGGAGATGCAGCCGCTTGCGGACCTGATGGGCGAGCAGCACGCTGGTCATGCCGCCCACCAGGCTCAGGATCATGTAACTCAGGGACGCTCCCTGCGGCACGAACAGGCCACCGATCAAGGTGACAAAGACCGCGGAAAACGCCCCGACCGCCCGGCCTAACAAGACCGCGTGGAGCATCGGGGCGAGGGCGAGGGGGACGAAGAAAAACCGGTAAACCTCTGGGATGTAGTGCGCATCGACCAAGTGCATGACCACCCGGACCAACATCAGGTGGCCAATCAAGCCGCCCAACACCAGCACCACGCGGCTGTTGCGGCGGCAGGAGGATTGCAGGCTGACGTGAAACATCAGCACCGCGGTGATGGCCACGATGAAGCCATAGAGCGTGCCCTTGAGCGGATCCTCGGCGAACGAGGTGCCAGGTGCGGATTTGAGCACCATTCCGGCGCAAATGACCGAGAAGGAGGCATAGAGTGAAAACTTCACCCACACGCTGTCCTCCAAGATTTGGACGACCGGGTGTTCGTTGTGAACCCGGCGTTTTTTGCCTGACGATAGGCCGAGTTGGGCCAAACGCCAGCGCTTGAGAGCATCCAAAAAACCCACGGTGGTGAAGAGATCGATTCAGCGGGCAGCCGCCCGGATTGGGCGGCAGCGGGGCGCGAGAGTAATCGCGAGCCAGACCCTTGGCAATCCACAAATCAGCGGCCGATTCAGTCGGCCAAATACCCGCGCAGCGACTCGCGCAGCGAGGTGCGGGCCCGGAACAACAGGCTTTTGACTGCGGAGACCGAGAGTTCGAGCACGCCAGCGATTTCATCGTAGGAGAGTTGCTCGTAACGCCGGAGCACCACCGCCAGGCGTTGGGTCTCGGGCAAGGCGGCGATGGCCGCGTCCACCGCCCGCTGGAGTTCATCCTGCAGCAGTTCGGCATCCGGTTGGAGCTCCGCGCGGTCGGCGAGCCGGAGGTTGGAGTTTTCCTCGCGTTCGTCGGAGGAGACTGCCTTTTTGCGGCCGCGGCGGCGGGTTTCATTGAACACCAGGTTGCGCGTGATGGTGAAGAGGTAGGTGGTGAACTTGGCGTCCGGGCGGTAGCGTTTGGCATGGCGCCAGACGCGCAAAAACACCTGTTGGGCGATGTCTTGCGCGTCGTTCGGGCTGCCCAGCATCTTGGCGACGATGCCGATGACCGCGTTCTGGTGGATTTCCACCAAGTGCCGGAAGGCCGCGTGATCTCCCGCGCCGATGCGTTCCATCAACGCGAAGTCCACCGAGTTGTCGTCGGCTTGAGCGGGCGTGGGTGGATTCTCCATCGGCAGAAAACTAGGTTGCGCGGTGGCATCGGCTCCCAGCATGGGGCATTCAACCGTGGCGCTCGGTGGAAGTTGCGGGGAGCCACTGCCAATCACCATCAGTAGATTCAGAGTTCAGCCGAACGGGCCCAAGCCTCCACGTCGAGCTCGAGAAAGACCTCATCAAGCACCTCGCTCGCCCAGTCCTCGCGTTTGGCCAACTCGTTGAGCATCCGCCAGGCGACCACTTGCACCGCGGGCCATTCGCTCCAGACCGCTTCGGCCAGGCACTGCCACGCGCGGCCGGCCAGGCGATTGGGATGTTCCAGCATCTCGGCGCACTCAGCGGAGACGAGCAGGGTGCGCTCGAGGGCGGGTTCCTGGCCCACCGGCGGCACTTCGTAGGGACGCAGGGGAACCCCGGCGGCGCCGGTGAGCTCGCACTTGGATTTGGCCCGGCGCGCCAGGTCCTTGCCCAGGCCTTGCAAGGCCATCATCCGCGCCTGGTGAATCTCATGCCCCTTGGCCATGGGAGGGATGATTACCCAAATGACGCAGCCGTGGAATCCTGAAATGCGGGAATATTCGCTTGAAGGATTCCGAACATAGGCAATATTGGAATCCATGAAGACGACCATTGATATTCCTGAAAGCGCCTTGGCGGATGCCATGCGCTTCACGGGTGCGAAAACCAAGCGGGAGGCGGTGCTGACGGCGCTGGCGGAGTTCAATCGGCGGCGGCGAGTGGAGGATTTTCTAAAATTGGCCGGCAGCTTCCCCGACTTTCCCACCAACGATGAGCTTGAGGCGGACGACCTGCTGCGCGAAGACCTTCTGAACGCCAAGTGGAACCGCGGGTCATGATCGTGCTGGTTGATAGTTCGATATGGATCGACTTCCTGCGCCCTGCGCGAGATGACCTGACGGATTTGAAGAGGGTCATTCGCGAGGGTCGCGCGGCGATCTGTCCGGTGATCTGGGTGGAGCTTTGGAGAGGCACGCGCAGCAAGTCCGAGGAGTCGGCATTGCTGGAAATGCGCCGACTGAGTTTGTCATTGGAGGTGGACGCTGAGACTTGGACGCATGCGGCCAAATTCAGCCGCGTCGCGGTGCAAAACGGGCTCAACTGTCCGCTGGCGGATGTGTTGATCGTCGCATGTGCGAGGCGCCACGGGGTGAAGTTGATGCACCGGGACAAGCACATTGAGGCATTGCTGGCGCTCTGCGGGCCGCCCGGCGCATGATTTTTTGAAACCGCTCTTGTCCGCTGGCCGATCCATGTCCTACGCTTGCCCAACCTTTTGCAAGCTTGCCTCATTCCTCACCCAATTTTCATGTTCTTGGTGTCCTGCCCGCGCGCTGGGGGTCCACGCGCTTTCCCGGCAAGCCGCTGCATCTCATTGCCGGCAAACCATTGATCCAGCACGTTTGGGACCGCTGCCGGCAGTGCTCGATGCTCCATGAACTGGTGGTCGCCACCGATGACGAGCGGATTCTGGCGGCCGTGACCGCCTTTGGCGGCAAAGCCGTGATGACCTCGCGGGACCACCCGACCGGCACCGATCGCATCGCCGAGGCCGTCCAGGCGGTGCCTCGGGCCACCCACATCGTCAACATCCAGGGCGACGAACCGTTGATCGATCCCGCGCTGGTCGACGAACTGGTAAGCGCGATGCTCGCTGACCCGACGCTCGATATGACCACCGCGGCCAACCCGCTGGACCCCGCCGACCCGGCCGTGAGCGACCCGAACGTGGTCAAAGTGGTCACCGCGCTGGATGGCCGCGCGCTGTATTTTTCGCGCTCGCCGCTGCCATTTTTCCGCCACGCGGTGGCCGGCCTGCCGGTGCTGCGCCACAAGGGGATCTACGCCTACCGCCGCGCGTTCCTCGAACGCTTCGTCACCTGGCCGCCCTCGCCGCTGGAACAAGCGGAGTCGCTCGAACAACTCCGCGCCCTTGAAAATGGTGCCTCCATCAAGGTTCTGCTCACCCACGACACCTCGCCCGGCGTCGACACCCCGCAACAGGCCCGCGAGGTGGAGCGGATGCTGGAGGGGTCATGTTAAAAGTTATTTGTTATTTGTTATGGGTGAATGCAACCACATCCCGCTTATTTATCTTCTTCGCCTTTCCAATCGAGTTGCTCTGAACCTAGAAACCACAGATGAACAGGATCTACGCAGATGAAGAATGGATATTAAATCATTCACAGATGATATCCCGTTGACCTAACGGATTAGGCGCGATTTTTTCGGAACTCGCTTAAAATCTGCGTCTATCCTGTTCATCTTTAACTAATAACCACACTTCCCCATGAAATACATTTTTGTCACCGGCGGCGTCGTCTCCTCACTCGGCAAAGGCCTGGCCGCCGCCTCGATCGGCACCCTGCTCGAACACCGCGGCCTCAAAGTGCTGATGCAGAAGTTTGATCCCTATCTGAATGTGGATCCCGGCACGATGTCGCCCTATCAGCATGGCGAGGTCTATGTGCTCGACGACGGCGCGGAGACCGACCTCGACCTCGGCCACTACGAGCGCTTCACCTCCGGCGTGCTCTCGCGCATGAACAACCTGACCTCCGGGCAGGTGTTTGATGCGGTGATCAAAAAAGAGCGGCGCGGCGAGTATCTCGGCAAAACCGTGCAGTTCATCCCGCATGTAACCGACGAGATCAAGGGCCGCATCAGTCAAGTCACGGTCAATAACCCGGAGGTCGATGTCCTGATCACGGAAATCGGCGGCACGGTGGGCGACATGGAAGGGCTGTTGTTTCTGGAGGCGCTGCGCCAGTTCGCGCTGGAAGTCGGCAAGGAGAACGTGTGTTTCATCCACGTCACGCTGCTGCCCTATATCAAGGCCGCCGGCGAAGTGAAAACCAAACCCACCCAGCAATCGGTGGCCAAACTGCGCGAGATCGGCATCCAACCCGACATCATCATCTGCCGCACCGAGGCCGATCTCGATGAGGACAACCGGCGCAAAATCGCCATGTTCTGCAACGTCGAGCGCAAGAATGTGGTCGCCTTCCGCGATGTGGCCCACACGATTTACGAATGCCCGCTGGACCTGCGCCGCGACAAGATCGACCGGTTGGTGGTGGACAAACTCGGGCTGGGGCACACCCCCACCCCGGCGCTGGAGGACTGGGAGCACTTTGTGCAGCGCGTCATTCACCCGAAGCACAAGGTGACCATCGCGGTGGCCGGTAAATACATCGAGCTTCAGGACGCCTATAAGTCGATTTACGAGTCGCTGATTCACGCCGGTGCCCATCACGACACCAAGGTGCAGATTGTGCGGGTGGACACCGAGGCCGTAGAGGACCACGGGGCCAAGGCAGTCATCGGCGAGGTGGACGGCATCTTGGTGCCCGGCGGCTTCGGCGACCGCGGCACCGAGGGAAAAATCCTTGCGGCCAAGTATGCCCGCGAAAACAAGATCCCATATTTCGGGATTTGTCTGGGCATGCAGATTGCCACCATCGAGTTTGCCCGCAACGTCTGCGGTTTGAAAGGGGCCAACTCCACCGAGTTCCACAAGTCCACCCCGCATCCGGTGATCTGTTTGCAGGAAGAACAGAAAGGCGTCGAGGACATGGGTGCCACCATGCGCCTCGGGTCGTGCGAGTCGATCGTGCGGGCGGGCACCAAGGCCGCCGAGCTATATGGCAACAAGGAGCGCATCCTCGAACGCCACCGCCACCGCTACGAATTCAACTCGGACTATCAGGACCAGCTGCAGGAGGCCGGGATGGTGATTTCCTCGGTCTCGGCCGCGGACGGCCTGGTGGAAATCATCGAGCTGCCGGATCATCCGTTTTTCATTGGCGCGCAGTTCCACCCGGAGTTCCAATCGAAGCCGAACTTCCCGCACCCGCTCTTCGCGGGCTTCGTCGCCGCCGCCCTCGAGCACGCCCAAAGCGACGCTTGAGCGCGACCATGGGGCCACCCCGATGACCTGCTGCGCGGGGGTGGCAATGGCGTCCGTCTCGTGACTTCCACGGATTTGAACGTGCGACCGTCATAGACTGCCGCCACAACCCTTTGCTACGCGCGAGGCCCACCAGGCCAGGCACGGCTTGACGTCCATGCGCAAAACGGAATAGTCACTTCGATCAAAACCACCTCACTCCACGTTCCAACCTCCATCTCACCACCATGCATTCAATGACAGGATTCGGCCGCGGTGCGGCGGCCAGCGAGGCGTGGCACGCCACCGTGGAAATCAGCACGGTCAACCGCAAACAGGCGGAAGTCGTCGTGCAGGCCCCGCGCGAGCTGGTGGAACTCGAAAGCCGCATCCGCAAAACGGTGCTCGGGGTGGTGTCGCGCGGACGCATCCAAGTTTCTATCAACCTTGAACGCGCCGGCGGCGCCGCGGCCGCCATCCAGGTGGATGGCGCGCTGGCCCGGGCGTTTCACGCCGCGTTCATCGAGGTGGGCCAGAGCGTCGGCCAGGCGGTGCTACCCAGCGCCGCGGATTACCTCCGCCAACCGGGCATCCTGAATATCGGCAGTGGTGAAATCGACGCCGAGGATGCGTGGCTGGCCATCGAACCCGCCCTCCAGGCCGCCCTCACAGGCTTGGTTGCCATGCGCCAATCCGAAGGCGGGCACCTCAAGGCGGACTTCCTCGCACGGCTCGACACCCTGGGCGGCTTTTCCGCCAAAATCGCCAGCGACGCCCCGGCCCGCCCGCTGCGCCAGCGCGAGTTGTTAGCCAAGCGGCTGCGCGAGGCCGGGCTGGACCTGGATCCGGCGGACGAGCGGGTGGTCAAGGAGTTGGCGTTGTTTGCCGACCGCTGCGACGTGAGCGAGGAACTCACGCGCCTGGATTCCCACTGCGCCAAGTTCCGCGAATACCTGGAGGCCAGCGAGGCACCGGGCCGGGCGCTGGATTTCCTCTGCCAGGAGATGTTCCGCGAGTTCAACACCATCGGCTCCAAAGCCAATGACGCCCGCATCGCCCACACCATCGTCGAGGCCAAGACCGAGTTGGAGAAAATCCGCGAGCAGGTCCAGAATCTCGAGTAGCCGCGTGCGTGAAAACGCGGCGGAGCGTGGGAACACACACGCCTTGAGGCGAACCTATGCCTGCCCTGGACGGATTCATTGGCTGATGCGGACTGAAGTCCGCGCTCCTGATTGAAAAACCACAAAGCCGCCCCGGCATGGCTACCGGGACGGCTTGGGGAGGGTAGCGCGCTCTCGATGAGAGCGCATTCCTGAGTGGTTGCGATTCATTGGCGTGCGGCCTCATCGAGGCCGCGCCAGCTGTGGATTACTTTTTCTTGGCGACTTTCTTGGCGGCCTTCTTCGCCGCGGGCTTGGCCGGGGCGGCCTTGACATCCTCGATGGCGGCCTGGGCGGCGGCGAGGCGGGCGACGGGCACGCGGTAAGGCGAGCACGACACGTAGTTGAGGCCGAGCTTGTGGCAGAACTTGACCGAATCCGGATCGCCACCGTGCTCACCGCAGATGCCGAGCTTGATGTTCGGGCGGGTGCTGCGGCCCTTGGCCACGGCGATTTCCATGAGTTGGCCAACGCCGGTGGTATCCAGGGTGGCGAACGGGTTCTTGCTGAACACGTCGTTCTCGATGTAGGGCATCATGAACGACCCCATGTCGTCGCGGCTGATGCCCAGCGCGGTTTGGGTCAGGTCGTTGGTGCCGAAGCTGAAGAACTCCGCGCCCTTGGCGATTTGGTCGGCGGTGAGCGCGCCACGCGGCACTTCGATCATGGTGCCGACCTGATAGTCAAAGGTGACTTTCTTCTCGGCCATGACTTCCTTGGCGACGCGGTGGACGATGGCGGCCTGAAGGTCGAACTCCTGTTGGAATCCGACGAGCGGGATCATGACTTCGGGTTTGACCGGAATCTTCTTCTTGGCGACATCGGCGGCGGCCTCGAACACGGCGCGGGCCTGCATCTCGGTGATTTCCGGATAGGCGATGCCCAGGCGGCAGCCGCGATGACCTAGCATCGGGTTGAACTCGTGGAGTTCGGCGACGCGCTGGATGATGGTATCCACCTTGACGCCGATCTTCTTTGCGAGGTCGAGTTGTTGTTCCTTGGCGTGGGGCAGGAACTCGTGGAGCGGCGGATCGAGCAGGCGGATGGTGGCCGGAAAGCCTTTGAGCGCCTTGAAGATGCCGGTGAAGTCCTCGCGCTGATAGGGCAGCAGCTTAGCCAGCGCCGCCTTGCGCGCGGTCACGTCGGTGGCCAGGATCATCTCGCGCATGGCGTCGATGCGGTCGCCCTCGAAGAACATGTGCTCGGTGCGCGTCAGGCCGATGCCGGTGGCGCCGAAGGCCATGGCGATGCGGGTCTGCTCGGGCGTGTCGGCATTGGTGCGCACGGCGAGCTTGGTGGCTTGCGCGCACCATTCCATGAGTTGGAGGAAGTTCTTGAACTTCTCGGTCTTCTTGGCGGCCTTGTCGCCGTGAACGATGCCCGAGATGATTTCCGAAGGCGCGGTCTTGATCTGACCGCCGTAAACAATACCGGAAGTGCCGTCGATGGACAGGTAGTCCCCTTCCTTGAAGGTTTCGCCAGCGGCAGTGACGGTGAGCTTGTCGTAGTTGATTTCCACGGCGGAGGCGCCGCAGATGCAGACCTTGCCCATTTGGCGGGCGACGAGCGCGGCGTGCGAGGAAACCCCGCCCTTGGCGGTGAGGATGCCTTCCGCAGCGATCATCCCACGCAGGTCTTCCGGGCTGGTTTCGTTGCGAACCAGCAGGACTTTCTCGCCACGGGCTTCAGCAGCCGCGGCGCGGTCGGCATTCAGATAGATCTTGCCGGACGCGGCACCCGGGCCGGCGGGCAAGCCGCGGGCGAGCTCCTTGGCCTTCTTGATTTCGGCCGGGTCGAAGATCGGGGCGAGCAGCTGGTCGAGTTGGTCGGCCGGATTGCGCAGCACGGCGGTCTTCCAGTCGATGAGCTTCTCCTTGACCA
>Ga0209499_1000290_pt1 | contig 37204 bp, 28 predicted proteins | sample C_130208_EF_Meta_FD_187306 | JGI IMG/M metagenome (GOLD analysis project Ga0209499, IMG submission 187306) | Freshwater microbial communities from Lake Croche, Canada to study carbon cycling - C_130208_EF_MetaG (SPAdes) (version 2) | ecosystem: Environmental > Aquatic > Freshwater > Lake... | reverse complement strand
TTGTAGTTAGATACCTGTGCTTCTAAAACAGCATTTTTAAAAGATTGTTGTTGATCAGCATTACTACCATTATATTCTCCATAATAAACATTTTGTTTATATAAAGATGATATTTGTGTAGAAAGTTCTACAAAAGTAGCTTCAGCATCATTTATAATATATAATGCAGTTATTTCTTCTGTAGTTAAAGTAGTTTTTGCAGCTATAGTTCTAAAGAAATCTTTAGTAGATAGTTTTCCTCTAACTAAAAACTTACCGTCTTTACCTTTAAAAGTATCTTCATTTAAAAATGCGTAGCCTTTAGGTATTTCAACTCCACTAAAAAATCCTTCAGTATATGCGTAATTTACTAATTTATTTATAGCAGTAGCTACACCATCAACATCATTACTATTATAGCTTAAATTTTCAAATCTTTTCTTTATTTCTTTTAAAAGGTTTTCTTTATTTCTACCATCTATATTAAATAATGCTTCTAAAGCGGCTAAATATGCAAACCTTGGTTTTACTTGTTCTCTTTTACCATCTTTATTTATTATAATAGTAGATAAAAACTGTTTTACTTTAGAAGACAATTTAGTTTCATGATTAGTTTGTTCTGCGTCATTAATAGTATCAGTCCAATCACCTCCTAAGATTTCAGAAGAATCTGTAGTTTCTTTAAGATCATCTAATTCAGTGTTTTCAAACATGTCCTTTATTAACTTTTTAAAGATAACAGGATCTTGTATTTTAGTAAGATAGTCTAATTCTATTTTATCTTCTTCAGATAAAGTTTCTCCTTTAGGAAGTGTTTTTATTTCTTTTAATAATTTTTCATAGTCTTTTACTATAAAATTGTATATAGTTTTAAACATTTCAGAACTAGACCTAGGAACTGCTCCTGTACTAACAGCTGTTTTACCAGTATCTTGACTTTTTGATAAAAGAGTATCATTTTTATTTTGTAAATAACTTAAATTATTTACTATATATAATTGTGAATTCCTAAAATTAACAGCAGTACCAAAGTCTTTTTTTACTTCATTGTAACTTCTAGTAACATCATCAAATCCTACAATTTCTGTAAACATTTTACCTTCTATATTAGCAAAAAAGCTATCCATATCTTTAAATAAATCTACAGACATGCCTAGGAATTTTCTTAGTCTATTAAATAAAATATTAAAGAAAGATGCTTGTTTTTTACCGTTTCTCCATTCTTGATAGTGTTCTGCTATAGCTTCTTCTACTTCAATAGGAGTAGAATTAGCAGGTAATCCGTATTCTTTAATAGCTTTTTGTCTTACTAACTCCTGTTGTTCAGGAGTAAGCATCATATTAAATATTCTATGGAATAACTCATGTCGAGCTACATTTTCATATGACCTACCAAAATCATCTTCAAGTAAATAAATTATACCGTTTTTAAATATACCCCAGTTTTCTTTACCTTCAGATAATATTAATAACTCGGCCGCAGTTACAAATTTTACTTCTTCTGCAGTTAATGTTCTATCTATAGATTGTAAGTACTTTAAAATATCTCTAGTTACTTTTTTCTTACCTAGTTCTTTTTTAACGTCTTTACTTAAAGCTAATATTGGAGATGGTCTATCATCATAATCTTCATTGTCCTGGTCATTTTGTTCTTCTTCTTCTCTAATAATAGGTTTTTCATTACTAACAGTATCAATAGTAACCGTAGCAGTAGATCTAGTTATAGAGTCTAATTTATCTAAAAATAACATACCATCTGTTTTATTAGACGGAGTATAGCTATCAGTATAGTTAAATTTAACATCACCAAAAGTACCATCTTTAATAATAGGTACTCTTAAATCAGATACGTTGCCTTCGGCATTAGTATTAAATATTGTATCTAATTCTTCAGAAGACATAGATGTAGGATTAAGTACATTAGCAAATTCTGTTTTAGGCAATAAAGATTTACCTCTAGTTAAACGTTGTGATTTACTTCTTACTTTTACTCTAATTACAAACCCATTTGCAGTTCTATTACCTTTAGCTATTTCATCAAAAGCAGCTTGTGCTGGACCAGGGGCCCTGTTAGCAATTACTTTTAAATCTTCAACAGGTACTTCTACTTCTTCATTACCAAATTTAACTTTAGCTTTACCATCTTTTACAGATATTACTGTTCCTTTTATTTCTTTACCGTCAACTATTACAGGGTTTTTAATATTTTTAACTTTCTTTTTCTTCATAACAGTTAACTGCTTTTCAGTTAAAGGCTCATGTAATAAAAGATCTATCTCACGTATTAAAGTTTTTTGTTTATTAGTAAGTTTAATTTTTTTACCTGTTTTATCTTCTATCTTTTCTAATAGTGTAGGTAAATATTCTTCACTAGAATTTATAATCTCAGCTAAATTTTCAACAGAAACATTAAGGCTACTTTTTAAAACATTGTATTTATCTAAATAGCTATAAATAGGATTCATAAAAATACCGTGTACATCTTTATTTAAGAATCTTCTTTCTAACTGTACAAATTGTGCTTTAGCTGTATTAGAATCTCCTTGTACCGGATTTTCTATTACTAAATATGGAACACCTGCTCTTAAATCATAATCAGATTTATACGCAGCTACTTCAGCATCAGTTAAAATTCTAATTTTAAAGTTTTTAGGGTTAAATTTCTTACCTGGAGCATTATTAAAAAATTCTTTGTTAAATTTAGTTACAAGATTTTTTAAACTAAACGCTTTAAAAAACTCAGCCGCTTTAAAATACTTGTACTTTATTGGAGAAGCATGCTTTAGTGTACCTTCAGCTAAAACTAATTCAACACTATTACCAAGAATTTCATAATATCCAGTATTAAAGTTATAAGAAAACTCTGTAACCTGCATATTAGGTGCAACTGCTTTTTTTAATTTATCAAAAATATCCTTTTTGTTTACAGGAGGATTGTTTAATTCTTCTTGACTTAAAACTCCTACCTGTAAATATCCTGCAGGTCTTTTAATATAAATTCCTATAGATGCAAAACCTTGACTATTTTTAATAGGTATATAGTATACTTTTTCTCCTGCAGTAGCAGGTTCAGCTCCTCTTTTACCTTTTAAAGTATCATTATTTGGAAACTGTAAAGTAATAGAGTTAGCATCAGGTATAAAGTCTATTCCTCCTACTTCTACTTCTTCTTCTTCTTCTGGATCCGGTTCTTCATCTAATTCTTCTTCTGTTTCTTCATCTTCTACTTCAGGTTCAACAGGAGGTTCTTTTTCTTTTTGTTCTGGCAAAACTATTCCAGATTCTAATTGTGCTATTTCTTCTTTTCTATTTTTTATAAATTCAGCTTTAGCATTTTTTAAATCTGTAGCATTTTTATCTGAGTTTTTGTTAACAGTTGCATCAGTACTTACTGCAGCTTTTATACCTTGCATGTAAATAAAGTTAGTTGCTCTAGATGTTGCAGTATACATTGCTTTGTTATACAAGAAGTTATCGCTAAATTTACCTTTATCAATACTTACAAATACTTCATCAATAGTTCTACCTTGTACATCTATATAAGATACTACTTCTACGCCTAGGTTTTTAGCTTCCCAAGCAGCCACATCATTAGGATGAACTATAATAGCTCTAGTTTTACCGTCATTTAAATCTCTTTGTTTTAGCGCTTCTTCTATACCAGTTGTAGATAATCCACCATCAGCACCTAAAGTTCTATCTTCGTTAGTACTTAAATAAATACCATCTTGTGTAACATCATCAGTTTTACCTAAGAAAATATCTTGTGCATCAACTACAGATTGTACATTACTTCTATATCTAATAGTTAAAGGAGTAATTAAAGTTAGTTCTGAGTTTATATCGGATACTGAATCTAAAGGAGTATAAACAGAATTTTGACTTACAGTTATCTGATTAGGATCACCTAAGCCTATTATTTTTATATCAGTTTTATTTTTAGTATTATACTCATTTATTAAATCTATTACCTCTTTTATTTTCTTTGTAGGCAATGCATTTATCTCATCAATTATAACAAGTTTAATTCCTGGAAGATCTGTTTTTAAACCTTCTATTAGTTCTTCAATAGATCTTGTTTTGTTAGTTTCAATTGAGTTATTAATAGCTTCACTTGAATGCTCGTTATGCCCAGTTGCAAATATTTCTGAAGGAGCAATACCAGACATTTTAGTAAACCATTTTAAAACTATATTAGTCTTACCTGTTCCCGCGTATCCTTTAAGATAAGCTAAGTTACTGTAACCAGTATTAGGTTTTTTAGTAAAAATAAATCTAATTAAATCACGTAAAGCTAATAACTGTTGGTTAGAAGGAGTTATAGTTCCTTCTTTTATAGCAATAGCATTTTCTCCTACTACTTCACTAACTATATTTTGCTCGGAAGCTAAAAAATCTAAAGTATTTTGTATACCTAGTATTTGCTCATGTAAAGAAATGATTTCATTTAAAACATCTGCACTAACACTAAGTTTGATATCTCCTGCAGATAAAGCATTTTTAAGATTAGCTATACTATAGTCATTTCCAAATTTAACATCTAAAGAAGAACTCATTGTTAAAAATGAAAGCACTTCTTTAAATAAGTATTTAGGATTAGCAGCGTAATATTTTTTTATTCTTTTTTTAGAAGAACCACTTTCTGAAGTTTCTACTAAACTGATTACTTTTTTAGCAAGTGTATTTTTAATTTCTTCTAACTGTTTGATTTGAGGTTCAGATAAAGTTTCTTTTACTTTAATTAACATGTTAGTTAAGTAACCCATTTTACCCCAGGCAGTTAGATCTTTAATACTAGATAGAATTTTATCTAATTCTTCTCCAAGTATACTTTTATAAAAATCATATATATCTTTACTTAAAACTGAACCGTCTTCACTTAAACCAAATTGAGTTACATTTAAAGTTACTTCATTATTTATAATTCTTTCTTGCTGTAATGCTTTATCAGCTATACGCTCTTTTACAACAACAATTGCAGCTTTAGTTTCTTCTAATAAAAGTTTATATTCAGCTATAGTATCTTTATAGTCCTCGTCTTCTTTTTCTCCTAAAACCTTAATCATGTTTTCTAGAGACTTTTGTTGTTTTTCTAGTTCTTTAATATTATCGTACTCTTCACTAGACTTAAAATTAAACAAGTTACCTTTTACAATATTAGTAAAAGAAGCAATAAGTCTTTCTTTTATAGTCTTATTAGTTACTACTACGTTATCTTGAGTTTTTAAATTATTAAGTTTAGTAAATATTGGTTGTAATCTATTTTTTTCATTTTCAACAAACTCACCATGAATACCTTGTCTTATAAGTTCTTTTGCTTGTTCTATTACATTAGGATCTGTTGAAGTTATATCTTGATCATTAAATAATTCACTAATAGTTTGTTCAATAGCATTAACTGCTGCTAAATCTGCATCAGCTTTTTCTTGCAACATTGCTTTTGTATTAGGTGTAACAGCTACATCATCTTCAAGTAAATCATCTAGTACATCAGATAGTTGTTCACCATTAGCTAATTTATCTGCAACTCCTTTTTCAAAAAATTCATTTTCAATGTTTTGTCCTTTTAATTCTAATTTTTTACCAAACATTTTAGAAAGCTCATAATTATTAAATTCTTCTAAAGTTGTTTTTTCAGGATTAAATGTATCAGTTTTCTTAGTCATAGACTTTTTAAACCCGTCCTTATAATATGCTTGGCCTGTATTTATATCTGAAAGTTTTTTAAACTCTTCTGTAAATTTAGTATTTACTTCATCTAACTCACTTAATTTTAAATCTATATAAGCTAATCTTTTAGCATTAAGTGCTGCAGATTCTGAAGTAGCCTCTAATTGAGCTTTTTCTATAGACAGTCTATTTTTTTCACTTCTTACATCAGAAAGAGTAGTACCTATATTATACAGTTCTCTTTTTCTTTGTATAAAATCTTCAGATCCTTGTTTACTAGTATCTTTTGTAATTATATTAGCATCAATATCAGAAGCAAGTTTTTTATACTCAGCGGTTTTCTCTTTTAAACTAACTATAAATTTATTTTTTTCAGCAGGATTAAGTCCTTGTTCTGCATAATCTTTATCAGATAAATTTTCTAGGTAAGCTATTTTTTCATCTATTAAATCTTCTGTACCAGTGTTATAATGTGCTTTTACCCAATCAGCCATAGCGTGGTTTCTAGCTAAGTTAGCTAATACATCATCTCCATTTTCTTCAGCAAGCGTAGCAATATCATCTAGATATTCTAATTTATCTTTACTCATAGCTAATGCTTGGACCTTTGCCTTGTCTATTATAGGGTTACCTGTTTCATCTAATTTAAACCTAGATTTTGTAACTGGTTTACCTTCAGCATCATTTTCAGTATAGTCTTCCATTTCAAACAAATTATTAGCTTTATACAAATTAGTATTTGCTAATAATGAAGCAACTTTTGCTTGTGCTTGATTTTTTTTATTTCTTTTATAATCAATATCTCCGCTAATAGTATTAGATAAGCCGCCTATAATAGAACCTAATAACATTGATTTTTTACCTTCATCACTACTAAAGTTATCTCCTACGTTTCTAGCAATTCCTCTGTAAGTATCTAAATCAAATAAAGAAGAAGTAGGGTCATTTTCAAACATATTTGAAATACCTAACTGAACATTTTCTTCCATACCTTCCCTTACTATACCTTTAGCAGCAGATATTATATTAGAACCAGCTCTGCTTTTTGCAAAGTTACCAAACTTTCTAACACCTGCTCCTAAAAAAGGAATTTTTGCTGTATCAACAGACATTCCAAAAGCTCCTATTTTACTATTAGCTTTAGCTTCTACTGTGTTTAATCCTTCTGATGTTAAACCAGTTGGAGAAATATTAGTTCTTCCAGCTTTCTTCATTAAAGTACCCATTTCCATAAAATTAGGACCTGCTAATGCAACTGCATTTAAAGCAAATGTTTTAGCTGCAGCACTCCCTGCTATTTTATTTATTTCTAATTGTTGTTTAGGATTTAAATACTCAAAAGGTAAATTATACATTTCAAGAGCTTTTTGTGCCTTTACTTTATCTTTAACATCTTTAGCTTCAAACATTGCTTCGCTAGCAGTATTAAATGCTGTAGCTACAGTTTGATTAGTTGCGGCTGCAATCTTAGCAGCTTTAATTCCTTTTGGAACAGCTTGACCTGCAGCTTTTAAACCTTTACCTAATAATTGAACTGCGTTTTCTCCTACTTTTAATTCAGCAGTAGCTGCCCCAGTTAACCAGGCAGAAATTAAAAACGCTCCTGCATCAGCAGCATCGCCTGCCCAAAAATCCCCATCAAATAAATTATTAAAAAAGTTAGCTTTATTATCAGCTCTATCTTCTAAACTATTATATAAAGGAGTAACATCTTCTAATTTTTTTTCTAAATCGGAAGCTACTAATGCTAAGCCATTATCTGAAGCACCTGCAATCCAAGCAGCTAAAGATTCCCCCATGCCAGCGTTGTCATCTTTATATGCTTTTTTATTATTATCTATACCAACTAAACCAGCTATAAATCCTGCACCTTCTGCAGTTTTAGTAACGGCTTTACCTGCTAATCTAGCACCAAAAATACCTAATGTTTCTCCAAAGCCTTGATTTCTACTACGTCTATTTTCTACGTCTTCATAAATACTTTGTCCTAAATCTTTTGATGAAAAAGGAATATCCTGTTCTTCAGCTTCTCCAAAACCAACTCCCATTTCTTCAGGAGTAGCTAACATTGTATTTTTCTGAATACCTTTATTGTACTCAGCTAATAATTCTTTTAATTCTGGCATATTTATTTAAATAATTCTAATTGAGGTAAATAATCTATTGGATTTACTCCTGCGTCACCTAAATTTTGTAAAATTGCATTATACGTTTCTTGAGGTATAGCAGAACTTGATTTACCGTTAGATGTAATAATTACATTACCAGAAATATCTGATTTTACTTTTACTGGTTTATTATCTGAAGTCATGTATTCTTTTTCACCTCTACCAAATCTACTAAAAGAAGCTAAATCATTTAACTTAGCAGAATTAGAATTTAAAGATTCTCTTCCTCTTTTAGCTACAACAAGTTGTCTACCATTTGAATTAATAGTATAACCATTGCCAAAATAAGATAAATCTTGTTGAGGATTTTCGCTATGTGCAAAAGCTAAAGAACCAGGCATTATTTTACCATTAGCTTGAAGGGTATTAGATTCATCAAAAAGATTACCTGATTTTAAACCAAATTCATTTTTTTCATACGCTTCTTTAAAAGGAACAACTTTACCAGTTTCTGGATCCATTATATCTAGTCCTTCTATATTACCACCTACAAATTTACCGTCTTTATCTATAACAAGCCCTTTAATGTCACCAAATAGTCTTTTATTTAATGCTTGTTGTGCTTTATCTGAATCTATTCTACCATCTTGTGTAATAATAGAATTGTCTGTTTTAACTAATTCATTTAATAAACGCTTATCATTTGTAGATACCCATTTATAAGAAGTTGGCGGTACATAGTTATTATCATTTAAAATATTTATAATTTTTTCATATTTACCTCTATTAATATTTTTATTTGACATAACAGCATTATACACACCATATACATTTGCTTCATTTAATTTACGATAAAGTTCTTGTTGTTCAGGAGTACCGTTTTTCATTTTTGTTAAATTAGGTATAGATAGCCCTGAAAATACTAATTTAGCTTTATTTTGATATTCAGGTTTTAATTTAACATCATACTGATTTACATCTTTTCCTGGAACATATTTACCAGTTTTAGATTTATCTATTGTATTACTAATATCTGTTAAAGAAGTTACTAAAGAAGATTTTTCTCCTGGATTCATAGTACTTTCAAAAACATCTTTTAACCCTTGATTATCAGAATTATTAGCTAATCCTGCATTGTATGCATTAGTAGCACTACTATCAAATCCTACAGTTTCATTTTTTTCTGTTTGTGTAAATGCTGCTTTATTAGCAAAACCTGTTAATGGATCATATAAATATTTTTTAACAAGAGAATCTTTAAGTTGTTTTTGTTGTTCAGGGTTTAAATTTGCTCCTTCAGATTCAATTTCAAAATCTCTTTGTAACATTGCTTGTAATCCACGCTCGCCCTTAGCCATTTTTAAAGCGTTATCGTAAACTTCAGTAAATTTTACACCTGCATCTTGTCTACCTGTTTTAGTATTATAAACTCCTGCAGTAGGAGCAGTTCCTCCTACACCTGGTATTTTATCGCCAGCTTTAAGAAAAGTCATATTAGCTGCTTCTGAACCATATTTATCAGCCATCCAGCCTTGAGTTGCACTTTGTAAAAATTTATTTACATCGTAATCTTCTACTATTTTAGGCAATTGTAAAGGAGTAAAATTAAAAGTTCTATTTTCTGAGTCATACTTAGTTTCAGACATAACACTATTTAATTTATTTTGATAAAACGCTTTTGTTTTTTCGTCTCCTAACTTATCATTTGCTGCTATTAAATCTCTATATTTTTTAGCTTCAACTGCTCTTTCTCCAAACATTTTTAAATTATTTGCAGCATTGTTAGCCATAGCCATAGTTTGGAATCTCATATTATGATAATCCCCATTATTTGCTATTTGCTCTACATCAGGACGCATAGAAGAAATATACTCTTTAACTTTTTCTCGTTCTAAAGGATCTGCTATTTGTTCTGTTTGTTTTTCTAATTCTTGAAATTTATTATAATTTTCTCTAGATGTATCATATCTATCCTGTAATACATTACCTGTTTCTTTCAGTTCTGCTAGAGGCACTTCTTTCCCTATAATATTGATTTTAGGGTCAAAAACCATTTGTCTATTAAAATCTATTGCCATAATACTCGCAAATATACAACTTATATTAAATAAAAAAACCACATATTTCTATGTGGTTTAAGTATAAGTAGCGCTAAAGCCCGTTTTTACTAAATTTTGGTTTTGGTTTTATTGTTCTTGCACCTACGCCTTTAGAAACATCTGGCCCTAAAAGTGGAGCAGTAGTAGATTTTTTAACAAACGGTTTTACTACTGGTTTTGTTTTAGGTTTAGTCGCAGTAGTTGCTTTAGTAACAGGAGCAGTACTAGTTTCTGTAGTTTTAGCTGTTTCTGGTTTAGTAGCTTCTGTTTTTGCAGTTTCTGTTTTAGGTGTTTCTTGTTTAGCTTTAAGACTAGAGTTGTTTTCTTCAGTTGTATTATCTTTTGTACTATTCCATACTTTATTTTCATACCTATTAGAAATAATTTTTTCTTTTTCCAAATCATTTTGATACTTAGATTTATTAGCAAATACATCTCCTACACTACCAGAAAGTAATGAAAGATTTTGATTTCTAGCTGCTGCTTTAGATGCCCTGTCTCCATATGCATTTTCAAGATTAGTTTGAGCATTTCTATTATTAATATCTGCTTCAGCCATACCTGCTTTAAATCTTTTATCTAAAAATTCATTGCCTATTCCAGCATTTATATTTTCTTGGTTTTGATATGATTTACCTGCTTGCTCTAATTGATTTATTCTAGCTTTATTCTTAAATGCTTGAGCAGTAGCAGAATTACCAAATCCTCTTTGAGCTTCACCCATTGCGCCCATAGCTGATCTATTAATAGCTCCTCTTTCTGCAGATAAATCTACATATCTAGGATTGCCTACAGATCCTTGTAAATGAACATCATTTAATTTTTCAGGAGCAGCATAATTTAAATTTCTATTTTGTGCAAAATAGTTAGCAGCAGCTACACCAATTCCAGCATTAGCCCAAGGATTATAATTTTTTTCAGTTGATTGATTAGTAGGTCTATTTGCAGTTTCTACTATGTCAGGAGTAAAAGGTTGATTTTCATATTCTCCTTGAGCTCCTCTTAATTTAAGTAAATTTTCGTATTCTCCTTGAGCATTTCTCATACCACTAAAAGTATTTTCATAGTCACCTTGAGCTTTTCTTAAACCATTCATACCAACTTTAGGTTGAATATAAGAAGTAGAATTATAAACTTGAGACAATGCCGGTTTAGGTAATGAGTAATTAGGTAATTGTCTTCCTTGCATTGTTTCAGGAGTATTTACATTTGTATAATCAATATATCCTTCAGGTCTATTTGCAGGACCTAAAGGTATTTGCGTACCAGGATTCATATTTTTACTTATTAAACCTTGAGTATTATTAACAGAAGGACCAGCAAATTCTTCTTCCCAAGTATTAGCAGGTAATCCTTTATTGCTAAAAGCATTATAACTTCCATTAGGATTTGTATTTGAAATATTCGTAGGAATTGCTGCAGGAGCAGGTTGTCTATTTCTATTAAACATATTTTTTAATCCGCCCCAAGGATATTGTACCATGCCGCCTTCAGCATGTTTCCATCCTGCAGCATTTTTAGCAAAGTTAGCCATTTGTCTTACATGAGGATCTGGAGAATGCAGTGCTTCTTCAGTAGTTTTACCTGTACGTTCTTTGTAAGCAGTAAATTTACCACGGTTTTCAGGTTTAATATAAATACCTCCATTAGCGTAATGATAGTTACCCATATCATCTACTACGCCACCTTCTTGTTTTTTTAAAGTTCTTTTCATTTCATCTTGTTGTTTATTAGACTCTTGTATATCAAAGAAAAAGTCTAGTTGTGCATTTAATAATTTTATAGAGTTTTGTTTAAATCTAGAATTAGGATTAGTGTCTAATCCTTTTTCTATGTTAGCTATTTTATTTATAATAGGTTTAGTTAAGCTAGCAAAAGTTCTACCGTTATGCTTTAATCTGTCTGACCATATTTGAGTACCTTCAGCTAAACTCATCTCAATACCGCCATTATCATGTGAAGGGCCATCTACCATACCAGTCTCGCCAGTCATAGGATCTCTAAATGTTTCATTTAATTCTAACTCAGCATTAGGATTACCCATGTCTTCATTGACAACAGTTCCGCCTCTAGCAGCAATCATTTGATCGTTGTTAGAAATATTAGTTGAATACATGTTTTTATTAGTCATAACTGAATTAGTTATATTTTTATTATTTATTCTCATATTTGCTTGATTTCTTTCTCTTCTAACATCATCATTAGCCATGTTAGTAGTTATTCCACCATATATTGCTCCTACACCTGCACCAATTGCTGCTCCCCAAGGACCTGCTGCTGCTCCCATAGATGCTCCTTGTGCTGCACCATTTAAAACACCTTTACCTAAACTTACTTCAGAACCAATTTCATTTCCTTCAGAATCTGTTACTTTGTCATCAGGTATAAAACTAGTTAACATAGGAACTGCGGCACCTGCAATACCTGCACCTGTAACTACATTTTCTCCTGCTGTGCTATTAGCAAAATTAGTTTTTATAGCATTACCACTTGCATCAGTACCATTCCAAGTTCCTGGTTTATTTCCACCTTTACCAAATTTAGGGAGTACATTACCACCCATAGCCATTTTAGCTAGAATCTTTTTTTGTATATTTTCTGGTAATGCTCTAAACCCTGGATTATTTATACCTCCATTGCCGTACATTGTATATCCGCCCATAGCGTATTCAGGATTTTCCGCATGCCATTTTTTAGTAGCAGCTATTCCTTGATTAACTGTATTTACATCAGCTACATCTGTAAGGTCAATAGTATCCCATTTACCTTTATCCATAGTAGGATGGTTAACCATAATGTGGCCTTTAACTCCTTCACCGTTACCAGTAGGACTTAACTTTCTATATATTAAATGTTTTTCACCCCCTGCACTTACAGGTACTTTACCGCCTTTAGCAAATGGTTTAATATATCCAATATTTTTAGGGTCTATTCCTTTTTCTTTTAAATATTTTTTAGCTTTAAAATCATTAGTTGCGTATTCTTCATCTCCACGTTGTAATCCTTCTTGAAGAACATTAACTGCTAAATCTCCCATAACAGGAACTTTTGGTTTTATTTTGTTTAAACTAGTATTTACAACACCTAAAAATGGATTGCTAAATGATGGTAAATCGTTAACATCATTTGCAGCATTAATCATTGTGCCTATAGGAATACTTTTACGGTCATTTTTTATACCCGATGTATATGGAATTTTTACTTGGTCTAATGCAGTTTGCAATGCTACATTTTGTACGCTTTTGCCTAATTTTTGATTGTCTTTATAGTTTTTATAATCTAATTTTTTTTGTTCAGCACTACGCATATCAGAAACTGCAGGTGCTACATATGTATCATCTACTAGATTAGTTTCTAATTTACCAGGAAATTTAGAATTGCTTTTAATACTAACTTTAGCAACAGCGTTTTTATTTTTATTAGTAGGCCAATTAGAAACAGGTACAGTTGAATTAGCAATTTGTTTTTTAATATTTAAATCTTTAGTTACACTAGGTTTAACATACATATCATCTACTAGATTAACATTTAGTTTACCAGGAAATCTAGGTTTATCTGTAGTACCTCCTTTTTCATATTTAGCATTAATCTTACGCTCTTGTTTAAGCATCTCTTTAGTAGGAGCTTTTCCAGAACCTTTATTTGCGCGGATATTATTCCATAAAGAATTTTCTACTCCTAACTTATTTAATTTTTTAGCCATTATTTTAAGTTCTTTAATTTATATAAAGTACTATAGATTAAAGTTTTAACTTCATCCATTTGATTTTGCAAATCAGAAAAAGTTGTATTTAATCTAACTTCTTCTACAAAGTTAACTAATTTTTCCAAATAGTTTATTGGAACAATGTCATTTATAACAGGTTTAGGTATTTCTATTGAGTTATTTCTCCAAGAAGATGTCTCAAATATAGTATCTGCATTATCGCCTATACTTTCATAAAACTTTTGTAAAGCTTTATGTTCAGCATATGATTTAGAGTTTAAATGAAACTTATGTATAATAGTTACTGATTCTAATAATTCTGCTACTAATTGAATAACAGTATTATTATTAGTTACTATATTCATTTTAGGCATTGATGGCTTGATTCTATCTGTTAATTTCATCATCTTATGTTTTTAGTCGATTGTGAACTTATATCGTATATATGTATTTCTTTATTAGGAAGGTAATCAAATATAGAAATAGTCATTGCTGGAAAAGCAGCGTTTGCTCCTCTACTTTCAAACTCATATGAATTACTTCCTAATATTTTAGTAACTGTAAAAATATAAGTAAGAGTATTTGGATATACAAATGTAATTGTATCTCCTATATTAAATGTAAAATTAGGAGAAGAAAAAACAGTTGTGCTACTAAATACTATAGTATTACCACCTAAGTTTATAGTTTCCCATTCTTGTTTAAATTTAAACCTAGGAATCAAAAAGTAATCTACAAATTTCTTTTGTAAAGACCAATGTTTGGTTACATTTAAATTAGATGCATTTTGCTGAGGGATATATTTAGTATCCATTAATGGTTCATTATTATCTCTAGTAAAATCTCTAAAATCATTAGTATTAAACATTCTTTCAGCATTTCTAGATGTGGTACCATTATTAATAGTAGTCTCTTTACTCATCTGCCAAGTATTTCTTACAAAATAAGAAGTAAATGTACTTAAATACTGCAAAGCTTTAGTTGTAATAGTTTTAACAAATACATCAGTATAAAATGAAATAGAAGAAAACTTTTTAACCCCAGCAGGAGAATTAAGTATAGGTTCTATAAATGACTCAGTTATTGTATCATCATAATAAAAGTTATTTTGAGTATTAGAGTTATGTTTAAATACATTAGTATTTTTACTAGAGTATACCTTATCAATAGTATTAAATAAAAAGTTAGGGTAATAATCATACATAGACACCCAAGCTTTAGATTCAGGATAATACGCTATAGTAAATGATTTATCTTCAAAATATGTAGCAAAGTTTAATTTTACACCAAAGTTATTTCTAGGCAATACAGTTCCACTAGCAGCTAATATGTAAAATATTCCATTGTAATAAACTACTTTACCATAGTTACCGGGTATTCCTTCAGGTATATTAGCTAACCATTGAGTTGGAAATTCTACAAAATTGTAATCTTTTTTAGCTAAAATATATCTTCTATACTTATAGTCAAAAGTAGCATGTATTCCAATACCTTGAATATCAGTTGTGTTATCAGTAAGAGTATAAAAATCTACTTTATCCCAAGCACTAGATTGGCCTGGATAATTTGTAGAAGGAGATCCTATATCAATATTAGATTTCCATATTACACCATTAAATGTAACATACCAGTCTTTAAGATATGTAGATGTAGCAGAGTTAAATGCAGAAAGCATAGAATAATACTTATTATATAACTGCTCAGGTAATTTAAACTTTAACTCAGTTCTAAAAAATATCTGAAGGCCTTCATTAGAAATCTCATTAATTGAATCTCCTTTAGCTGCTGATGCTGGTGCCGCTACATACACAATACCATTAGTAGCATCAGCATACATATAACCGTATTGATTAATTACATCAGAAAATCTACCTATGCCTCCACCATATGAATCAGATGAAACAGATTCTTTAGGCTTAACAGCAAATATATCTCCAGCTCCTACATAAGACTCAGAGTTTTCAGTATTAATAATTTCTCTACCAAGTGTATAAAATAATGCTTTTCTAGCTTTAATTAATAATTTACTATTTTGATTAGCTATGTTTTCTATAGGGCCTTTAGCTTTACCTACATCTCTATAGTTTCCTGCTTCATAGATTAAATAGTTATCATTCATAATCTCAGGATTATCTGTAGCAGAACGTATTACTCTATTAGGAAAACTATCTTGAAATTGACTCATTGAATTAGATCCTATTACTGGTTGCAGTAAATCATTGTTTGCAGAGTAGTCAGTATTATAACCATACCATTCAGGATTAATAAATGGAAGGTTTCTCATAAACTCCCAAGTTTCTTTAGGGTAAAAAGTTTCCCAAGTATTATTTCCTTTGTATCTATAATTAATATTACCTGTAGATTGAGATACATAATAATGAGTAGTATCTATAAAACCATGATAAATAGTAGGACTAGTAGGAGAATAAGCTGTAGTATCAAATGTACTTCTTTCTCCATAATAACTAGTAAATGTATCCCCACCATAAAATTGTTTAGGTGACGTATCTATATCTATTACACCTGCTTCGCTAAGAATTTGATTATCAAAAGTAGTAAATAAACTTACTTTAAAAGCACACATATTTGATATATATGGAGAAGCACGATGACCAGGATAAACATTATCTGACATCAGTGTAGCAAGATTATAAAAACTTGCTGCAGCAGTATCTGCATTAGAGCCGCTTCCTAAATTAGCAGCGTCAACAGCATAAAATAATCTTTTTTCTGTTTGTGCCCATATAGCTTTATCTCCAGCATAGTTATAAGGATTCATTGAAAATCCATATGGTGTTACTCCTGCGTTTCCTGGAGTTGTAGGTACATTTTGATCTACATATTCAACATTAACTATTTTTCTATATTGATTAGCTAATGAAGATACTCCTGTTCTAATAGTTCTGTTTATTCCACCAAAAAAATCAATATCTGGTTGAAATTTATAGTGTACTCGTGTAGTGCTTTGGTAATTTCCTACATCTCCTTCTACACCTTGTTCAAAATATCTACTAGGTATTCTATAATGATTTTTAATATAACTTGTAGTCAATGTTGTTAAAGACTGCTGCATCATATCAAAAGGCTTTAATTTAAAAAATCCACTAATATTATCTAATGGATGTACAGGAGTTATTGATGGGTTACCATTATTTCTTCCCCAAATACTTCCAGCTTGCCCAGTAGTTTGCTCATATCCTAATGGAAACATTCCTGTTGAATTACCGTTACTATTATTAGAAGACATTTCATAATGTAAAAAATTACCTATTCCACTAATAATCTGTTTGTTAACATCAAAATCACCATTCCATGTATGAAACTGACACAATGAAGTCATTAAAGATTGCCCTAAAACAGTCCTATCATTAAACTCTCTTTTAGCATAATACAATTTAATCTTTTTTACTTTACTTGCATAAGCAACAGGTATAACTATATTAGATAATTCTACGCCAAGAATATTTACTACACTGTAATTAGTTGTACTAGGGTGAATACTTTTACTAGGAGTATTTAAATTATAAGGTTCTGGGAATCTATGGTGTCTTACTTTATTTGTTTTATAGTTTCCTGTAGGATTACCGTATTGATCTACTACTAACCAACTATTCCTATCAGCATAAGTTTCATTATCATTTTCCCAATAGCCCATATTAGTAGTAGCATTAGGATTATCTGCTGTAGCTACACCATGCATTATCTTAGCATCTGTAGATACTCTAGACATTTGACCTAAAGGAGTACAATCATTTATTGTACCATCTACATAATAAGTAGAAGTATAACTACTTGATAATGAACTTATTTTAAGATTTTCATAATTTAAAAAAGCTGGGGCACTTCCTGTACCTAAATCTATTTTAGCTACTTCTCTACCAGGAATATGATAGGCTTTAGTTTCGTATTCTTGGCCGTCTTCTTCTATTACAAAAGATTGGTAAAAAGCATAAACTTCATCATACATAAACCCTTTAGAATAAAAACACATATTAGGGTCTCTATAGTTATTACCTGCTGTAGATAAAGATAAATCAATTGGTTTTTGTATATAATTTATTACTGTATTATTTACATAAGGTTGAAAATCAAATTCTGCTTTAGCCCTTAAATGTGCTTTGTATAATACATCATCTAATTGAGTAATAGTTAAAGAAGATTTATAGTTTGCTAAGGTAATAAGTATTGAGTCAACAGATACTTCATTAGTTAAACTATCAATAAGACAAGTAAACGCCACACTTGGATTAAATGAAAACTCTCCAAAAGTCCAACCAGAAAGAACTTGGTTTTGTTTTCTAATTACTTGGACCCTAATAAAATCATATTCAGGATTTAATCTAGATGCTGCAATACTAATTGTAATAGCTTTATCTGTAACTGTGTCAGCTGCTGATCCTATAAACTCATTATTAAATGGTAACGAAGATGCAGTAACAGGTATAGGAGATGATACATATACTGTTTGAGTAAAGTTTTTATATTTATCTCCATAAGTACATATAATATAATATACAGCTGCTGGAAGAGATCCACCAACAATTGAAGTTGCTGTTTGATCAATATATTCTCCTCTAGTAGGAGTAAACCCTAACATTAACCCTAATTGTGCTGCATTAGCAATAGTAGGAGTACTTCCACTAAATAAAATATCTACTTGAGGATTAGTTATATTTAACCATCTATCTGGATTAAACCCATCTACCCAATATACAATATAGTCTCCGTTAAAGTTTACTTTAGACTCTGCTTGTATTTGATGCTCAGTTGTAAAACCTAAAGATGCTGAAGTAGTATCTCTAAGTATTACCTTATACGTAACATCATCAATAATACCTATTTCAGAATATAAAACGTTAGAAATATTTATTACACTAAATACACATATAGAGTTATTAGGCAGTATAGTACTACCAATTATTTCTTTGCCTGTTGTAGATAGTTTATCAAATCCTTGCTCGTTAATTAAAGCTTGTTTTAGTATGTCAAAATTAACGTTTACATTTAGAGTAGAACTATTTTCAGGTGCCGCAGCAGGGTTTAAATCTTGTACTATTTTATATGGAAGCATTAAAGTCTAAATGTTTTATAATGTTGAATTGTTTGTTCTTCTGAGATATCTGCAAAGAAGTTTCTTTCTCTACTAATATCTGGAATCATCCTTACCCATTGGTTTTTAAATGTAGCTCTTTGGCCGGCATCTAACATTGCAACATCATTTTCAGCTTGAAGACAATATTTTAACCATCTTTCTTCACATTGTGCAAAATTAACAGAAGGGTTTTCCATTCCACCTAAACATAACCACATAGATATGTACCAGAATAGTGCTTGTTTAACAGTTACTTTATCAGGTATTTGAGGAAAGCCTTCTTCATCTACTGCAAAAGCACGGTAACTAAGGCAGATAATTTCTCCATCAGGTATATTAGTTTGTAACCAGTTTGGGTTAATAATATACGAGTATGGCATTGCGGATTTTGCGAATTCATTTATACAGTTGTCACAGTGCATATCATAGTTAAAAGTTTGAGACCCATAAGGTACCCAATTATCACCATAAGCTACAGATTTAAGTTGGAATAAGTTGCAAGGAAGATGTACTTTACCATTAGAGATAACAAAAGATCCTGTTATATTTTCCATAGCTGGAAGTATGCCGATTGCTTCTAAAGCTTCACCGATCCATTCAATACCATTACCAAGTAATGCATCAGAATCTTGTGAGATATAATTTCTGTATCTTGCAAATACAGCTTCAATTATGTTTCTTGAAGATACAGTTTTGTAGTTCATGTTACAAAGATATTAATTTTTCATAGGATATTTTAAATAATTTGTATCCGTTTCTGCTATGAAGGCATAAAATCTATTTAAGAATCCAGTTTTACATTGAACATCATTAGTTCTGCTAGGACTAAAACTGTAAGATTTTATATGTTTTACGTAAGGGCGTTTCCATCTAAATTTAAAAACGTATCCTTTATTAGAGTAAATAACTTTGTCAGGTTTAAGAGTACCTGCTTTTCTAGCCGCTTTAGTCTTACCCCAGTTAACTGGTATATTAGGTATACCGTTTTGATTAAATCGTATTTTAAGTTTATGTCTAATTATAGATATAGTACCTAGAAGAGGTAAATCTATTATACCATCTTCAATACATCTATCAGTTATTACTTGGTTTAATTCTTTCCAAATTGCAGAGTATAGTGTTCTATCTTTAGAAGGTACGTTATTGTGGGCTAGAATTTGGGAGTGTGTTATCGTATTTAGCATTGTTTTCAAAATCTTGTCCTGTTAACATCAACATTTTTAATTCAGTTTGCATTATGTCTTTAGTAATTAATTCTAACATATCTGCTGTAATAGGGTACTGACTTTCTTCAGTATAACAAGGACCATCTCCACATACAAATCCTCTAGCATCCATAGGATTAACTAAAATTCCTCTAACATTTAAACCATAAAGATTTTTAGAATACAATCTATTATTAAGATAAAATATCTTTTCTGTAAGTGAAGGGTATTTAGTATTTCCTATAAAAGGAAATCTTTCAGGTAAAACTAGTTCAAATCTTTTGGTTTTGTTAATTGCATTGATCTTAATACCAAATCTATCTACTAACTTTACAAATTCTGGTAAGATTTTTTTAGTTCTAAATATCTGACAACCTGTTTCAAAAGAGCAACATTCAGCCTCATCAGCTAACTCCATTTCTAAACAGCCTAAATCTTGGTATACAAAATCATTATCAAAATAATTTTTAGAATAATCTTGACGTAGATACTGTGCGCGTTTATAGTTTACAATAAACTTTAATTGACTAAAAGTAATAACAGTATCATCTGATAATCTACCAGCCGATACTAAGTTTCTTAAATTGTATACTATTTCGCTTAAACTTGCCATTATAATTTTTTTATGCAGATTGCAGCTACAAATATAGCAAGTAATAACCAGATATACCACATTACTTTAAACTCCTTTTCATGGACAGTAATTGCTGGCGGTACTTTTACTTTTACAGTATCATGAATAATTACTTGAATTGTGTCTCTATATGATTTTCTAATTACTTTAGTTTTTAGATTACCCAGAGAATCAATGGTTTGGTTAACCTCTACAAAACTATCATTAAATGCTATAGTCATCGAATCTGATGCTTGTTTATACCATTGTTTAAACTTTACTGATTGGTCTGAGGTATCTCCTACAATAGTAATAACTATAGTAGTATCTTTGTAATAAGGGACTAGCACAGTTGTAGAATCTCCTAATCTAGGGTCTTTTTTTAAAGCCCTGTGCAAATGATATTGTGCAGAACATGCAGAAAATAAAACTACAAAAAATATTAATTTTTTCATTTATATATTAAATTAAACCATAATCCTCTAAGTAATAACATTATAGCTATAAATATAATAGAACCCGTAGCTATATATACTATTACTATAATACATAAACTTTGTAAAACTTTTGATAGATGCCAAGCATCGTAAAACATTGGAAAGTAACGATGAAACCAATTGTATTTAGGTTCTTCTGCTGCATCTTTGCTAAAGAAATAACCCCAGCTTTTATAAGCATCATGATGAACTATTGAATCTGCTATTGCATTTAAACTTGTTTGTACTAATAATAGTACTGCTATAAGACCTAATGTTTCCATTATTTAATTGTAATAGTTATAGGGTCTTTAGCTTTAGTTATTATATCCATTAACTTGCTAAATGTTATTTGAGAACCACCAATAAAATCTTTAGCTTTAGATTCTCCAACTAAAATACAACCTTCTGTATCAGCATCAGTATTTCCTGGATGAATTCTAATTCCTTCAAATCCTGGTACAGCTACTAATAAAGGTAAAACCTTTTTAAATCTAGTAGACATTGTAAGTTGTACGGAATAAGTACCTCTAGGAATAGCAGTTTTACTGTGAACTTTAGCTTCACCTAAATCTAACAAATCACCATCTTTATTAGTATCTCTATCGATATCTTCTAAAGTATAGCAAAAAAATCTACCGCCTAAATTTAATTTACCAATTGTAGATTTATCGGTAAAAGTATCTCTAATAACTTCTAATTTCATAAGTATAATTATTTTTTAATGATTTCTGTAAAATAACCTCCTAAAAATATAGCGGCACTAAGAATTAATTTAGGCCATTCTTTTTGAACATCAAAATTAACCCAATCAATAGTCATCCAAGCAGATGCTACTCCAACTATACCACCCATAATAGTAGCTACTATATTATGCCAATTACTTTTTAATTTATCCATGATTTAATTAGTTTAATTAGTTTAGGAATATTTAATATTAACGCTACTGTACCAGACAGAATTGTAATAAATAAAGCTAATAGCTGAAACTTAGGCGTTAACACAAGTAGTCTTTCTATTGTTAAAAAAGTCGCTGATACTACAAAAAGCGATAGTGAGTTAGGTTGTCCTTCCATTTATGTGTGTTTAAATAAAAGGTAGAGTACAAATCTACCTTTTATGAGTTAATTAGTTTACTACTTCCGCCTTTTCTACATCTTTGGGTTTTTGCTCTTCAATTATTTTATTAATAAATTGAATTAACGGTAAACCAAATTTAGTCGGCATCTCTTGGATAAACATATCCAATTCTTTTAATTTTTCTTCACTTAAAGTTATCATAATTCTACTTTTTTTCTAATGTGCTTGTAAAGGTAATATTTGGATTTAATATTTCCAACCGACTGATATACATATCTGTTAATTCTGCTAATATATTTCCAGTAAATAATGTATCTTCTTGAACATCATTCATAATAGAATTCATAGTTTCTGTGTAAACAAAAGACTGAATGTATCCTTGAGGAACATTTTCTGCGTCTATTAATTTACTGCCTAAAAAAGCATTATAATTTACTGTTAGTAAACCTACTTTTGTGCTTGTCTGTGTTTCTGCGCTTGTAGCTATAAAGCCCGGTTCTATTACTTTTATCATATTTATATTTATTTATAATCCTAATAATGGTGGAGATGGAGGAGCTACATATTCTCCTTGTGAACAATTTAATATCCAACTGTAATCTGTATCTTTAATTAAAACTATATCTTGAGATGTTAAAAATGTAAACCAAACTCCATTAATATCTTTCACGCAATTAAAATATTGAAATGGTGCGTATTCTATTCCTTGTATACTTTCTTTTTGCGGTATTGTTAATATATATCCTATCATAATTATGCTCTTCCTAAACTTGTTTGAAATGCTATTACTGCAGAACGAATAGAAAGCATTATTGCATCACTTAAACCTGCCCCTAAATGACCAAAAGCAATACGCCCTGTATCAAATGAACCAACAACACCGCTATAACCATTTGCTGCACCCATAGCAATAGGATATAAATAAGCAACACTTGTTGAATTTGCAGTTATTGTTGCGCTTGTTGTACTTCTATAATATATATATGAACCTGTTGAAACTCTTGATGTTGCTAGAAAACCATTAATATTTGTTGCGTCCGTTATTGTTGTTGCGGTTGTTGTATTATTTAAATAATAACCTTGCGTTGCATTTAAAACATGGCCACCAATTAAGTTAAATGTTCCATTTCCACCTATTGCACCCATTTGATATGCTCCAGTTGCCCCATTAGTATTTATATAAGTTGCCATTGAAAAACTATTTGTATCTGGCAATGTAGGCCATACTTCAATTGTTGTATTAAAATAACCGTTTGTTCCATTTGGCGTTGCCCCTAAGCTTGAATATGTAAACCCACCATTAAACGTACCTGTAAAACTTGCACTTTTTAAATTTTGTGCCATGCTTGCCGCACTTCCACCTAAAAACGGATAAATTGCAACTGCAGATGTCCAAGCACCTGCTGCTTTATATGCTAACACTAAAGTATTAGCTGCATTTTTTTCTGCTGTTGTTAATGAGCCTCCTGCAGCTGTAACTCTATTAAAATAAGCTACTGCATCAGTATCATAGGTTATAATTGTATTTTTAAAAAATCCAAAAGGTACTCTCATTAGCTTGCAAAGTTTAATGTGGCTACTCCACGCCAAGTTGTACCATCATAAATTAAAGTAATAATATCACAGTAGTTAGCAGTCGTTGTAAGAGTTGGTGCTGAACCTCCTGTCCATACTATAGTTGTTGACCAAGTTACTGTTGCACTTCCTCCCGCTGGTTGTAATAATCTGATTACATAACTTCCTGCTCTTGCATTGCTTAATGTAATCGCAGTAGGAGTTCCGTTAACTAAAGTTGCTGAAAATATATCTGCTAAACTACAATCAAAAGTAACTGCTCCTGCCGATACTGTTGGCGTATTTGTTAATGTTTTATATATAATACCTGCATAACCCGAATCATCTGCCAACCTAAAATCAATAGCCGCTGCGTTGCGTTTAATTGAGGGAAAACTTGACGTTGTGCCGCCTAGTTGTAAACGGTTAAATGATGTTTCTGCATTATCATTAAGTAAAATACCATTTGCATTAGCCTTAATTACCCCAAATCCAGCATTAAAAGCATATACGGTGGCGTAAACATAATTAGAAAAAACTGATGAGGCACTTGTTACTTTAAATTTACTGCTACCACCTATTTGCAAATCCATTAAGTTATGGCTCATTCCATTTAATGCAGTTTCAGTTGCATTTAAGAATATACCTGTTAAATTACCAGTTTGAGCACCACTATTGTTAATAGTATATGCCACATTAAATAAACGTGGAGTAGTTGCTCCTGCTGATAAATTAACAGTTCTTGACAAGCCTACTGCTTCTGTGCTTAATTGTAGTAAACTTACATTACCCATCCCATCAGTTACTGCTCTTAAAGTAGTATCTAAAGGAGTATTGATTGTGGAATCTAAATTTAAGAATCCTTTGTAATTTGTGCCAATATTTTGACTTAATAAATTTGCCATATTTTAATTTTTTTAAAATTTTATCCCCAAGTTTGAGAAGTGCTTTGACCCCAATTTTTAGCTGTTGCAGTTCCCCATAGAAAACTGCTTATTACAGTTTTTACACCATTTAAAAAAATGGCTACTTTACCATATTTTATTTGATTAAAGTTCATATCTAAATGTTACAGTTGCTACAGCACTTGCTGCTGTTTTAACAAATACTGTGTTTAAGTTAGAAATATTATTAATTGGAAATATAGCACCATCAGGTAAATAAATATCTTTACCGTCTAATCTAACATATAATATTTCACCTGTAGTATTTGAAACATATACTAGTCTAGCAGGAGCGTCTGTAGCTAATGCAACATAACTTGCACCAGTAGTAACACTACCATTAAATGCTCTAGTTGTAAAACTTTTAAATATTGATTGAACAAGTTGTTCTAAATTAGTTAATCCCATGATATTATTTTTTTTACAAAGATAATCTATTTAATTAAATATTTTTAAATACAAATATTTAAAAATGTACTTGTAAATACTTGCCATTAACCCTGTAGCTAATAGTTCCTTTTTTATTCATAGGGATAACGATTGCAATGATTAACTCATAAGTATCGCCTTTTTCTAACTTTGGCTTATTAGCCTCATAGATGTCCTGTGCGAACTTAGAATCTTTTGCCGAAGCTGCAACATTACGTTTTACTTCAATGGATTCTTGTAAAGCCTTTTTAGCTTCTTCGTTTTCTTTTTCGTTAGAGAACAAAATGTCTTGCTCTTCTTTTGTTAACTCTACGTTTTGTACATCTATCCATGTACCTTCTACTTTGCTTTGTAAATTTTTCATTTTGTTTTTATTTTATACTGTTGGTGCTATTACTATTAGTACGTTTGATGGGTTAAAAAATGATAATTTTGCTATTCCTGCTGAGTTTCTAAATATGTTCTTAGAAAAATTTGCGTACACATATGATGCTCCTGTAAAGTTTACACTTTGAACTGAATTTGAATCTATATTGTTAGATTGAAAATTACCTCCTATAGAATTTGAACTAAAATCATTTCCTATAGAATTTGAACTAAAATCATTTCCTATAGTATTACCATAAAAAATATTTCCTATAGTATTATTATAAAAATGATTTCCAATATTATTTTCACTAAATCCATAATCAATATTGTTCTGTTGAAATAATTGACCTATAGTATTATTTTGAAAACCATTTCCTATAGTATTGTTATAAATATAATTTCCTATAGTATTATTATCAAAACTATTTCCTATAGTATTATTTCTAAAATCAGTTCCTATGGTATTACTATAAAAATAAATTCCAATAGTGTTATTATAAAAATTATTTCCTATAACATTACTTTGAAAATTATCTCCTATATTGTTATTATAAAAATTGCTTACTATAGTATTATAATTAAAATTATTTCCTATGGTATTACTATAAAAATAAATTCCTATAGTATTATAATAAAAACTATTTCCTAAAGTATTGTTAAAAAAATAATTTCCTATAGTGTTACTATTAAAATCATTTCCTATACTATTATTATTAAATTCAATTCCTATATTATTAGAATTAAAACCATTTCCTATAGTATTACTTTGAAACCCACCTCCAAATATATTAGGTTGCGGTCCATTGCTAGGGTCTCCTCCACAAAAAATACCAATTGTATTGCTATTAAAATCACCTAAAGTAGTATTATTGGCAAAATAGTTGCCAATTATATTACCTCTTTGCGTATTACCTTCAGCCCCACCAAAATAGTTAGCTATCGTATTGTTTTTAAAATCTGTTCCAATGTCATTGTATTGGAAGTAATTTTGAATATTATTAACACCAAAACTATTTCCTATAGTATTATTAGTAAAATTATTTCCAATAGTGTTACTATCAAAAAAACTTCCTATAGTATTATTATAAAAATCATTTCCTATAGTATTATAATAAAAACTATTTCCTATAGTATTAAAATTAAAACTATTTCCTATAGTGTTATTATAAAAACTATTTCCTATAGTATTATAATAAAAAGTATTTCCTATAGTATTATTAAGAAAATTGTTTCCTATAGTATTCTCTTGAAAATTACTTCCTATAGTATTATTATAAAAAATATTTCCTATAGTATTAGAACTAAAATATTCTCCAAATATATTAGGTCTTGCTCCTTCTTCAGGACTTCCTCCGCAAAATACACCAATTGTGTTTTCTGTAAATAATCCTAACGTAGTATTGTTTGCAAAGTAGTTCCCAATTATATTTCCTCTTCTAAAGTTATCGCTATCTCCACCAAAGTTGTCTGCTATGGTGTTATTTTGAAAGTCTGTTCCGATGTCGTTGTATTGAAAATATGAGCCAATTGAAGGGTTATTGTTGAAATTGTATTTGATAGTGTTGTATTGGAAATATGAGCCAATTGAAGGGTTATTGTGGAAGTTGTCTTTAATAGTGTTAATTTGAAAATTTGCTCCTATAGTATTATTTTGAAAATCATTTCCTGTAGTATTATTATAAAAATTATCTCCTGTAGTATTACCGCCAAAATAATTTCCTATAGTATTATTATAAAAATTATCTCCTGTAGTATTATAACTAAAATTATCTCCTATAGTATTATTAGTAAAATAATTTCCTAAAGTATTGTTATAAGAACCATTTCCTATAGTGTTATATTGAAAATAATCTCCAAATATATTAGGTTGCGCTCCTCCATCAGGATTACCACCACAAAATAAACCTATTGTGTTATTTGTAAAACTTCCTAAAGTAGTATTATTCTGAAAATAGTTGCCTATAATATTTCCTCTGCCAAATCCATCTCCATCCTGACCAAAGTAATCAGCTATTGTATTGTTTTGAAAATCTGTTCCAATATCGTTGTATTGGAAATAATTACCAATTGAAAGATTATTTTGGAAGTTGTCTTTGATAGTATTATTTCTAAAATAATTTCCTATGGTATTATTATAGAAATCATTTCCTATATTATTATATTCAAAACCATTTCCTATAGTATTATTATTAAAAGTAATTCCTATAGTGTTATTTTGAAAATAATCTCCTATAGTGTTAAATTTAAAATTATTTCCTATAGTGTTATTATAAAAACCATTTCCTATAGTGTTATAAGCAAAATTATCTCCTATAGTGTTATAACTAGAATTAATTCCAAATATGTTAGGCAAAGCACCCTCTTCAAAATTACCACCACAAAATATTCCTATAGTATTACTATAAAAATTTCCTAAAGTAGTATTATTCTGAAAGTAATTACCTATAATATTTCCTCGTGTAAAATTATCTCCATCGCCACCAAAGTAAGCAGCTATCGTGTTATTATAAAAATCTGTTCCAATGTCATTATATTGAAAATAATTTCCTATGTTATTAACACCAAATTCATTTCCTATAGTATTAAATAAAAAATTATTTCCTATAGTATTACCATAAAAATCATTTCCTATACTATTATTATTAAAAGTAATTCCTATAGTGTTATTTTGAAAATAATCTCCTATAGTGTTACCACTAAACTGATCTCCTGTTGTATTACTAGTAAAATAATTTCCTATAGTATTACCAGCAAAATCATTTCCTATAGTATTATTATTAAAATTATTTCCAATTACATTGTTATAAGAATCATTACCAAATACTGTATTAGGCAATATAAATTGTCCCGGATTAATTAAAGTAATATCACCAAGTGTTATGTTATAGCAATTTGTTCCAAATGTAGGAAAGTTTGCAAATGCCCCACCATTGTCTTTGTATTGATTATATGTGCCACTACTTGGTTCAGATTCGTATCTTTTAAATACAACTGCACGATAGTCGTAAGGTGCAGATATGTTAATTAGTGTGTCTACCCTTCTTGTAATTCTACCCTTAGCAGGTTGACCCATTATTTCTGTAGTACTAAAATCCCAATCATAATAAATTACATCGTTTGGATTTAAATTTGAAAATGCTAAAGGACTAATTGTATTTTCACTAGTAGCAGTTACCAATAATGGTTCTAATCCTCCTGATAATGTTGAAACAACAATTTTTTGGCTTCCATCGGCATTATAATCAGGTTGGTCATAAATAGTTTGATAATCTGTAATTAAATACATTTTTCCTAATGTTAATGCACTTAATAATATTTTGAATTTTAAGTCATCATAAGTAGTTATTACAACTCCACCAACTTGTAATGAAGCTAGCCATTCTTCTTCTGTTCCAACAAAACCGTTAAATACTGCAATTTGATACGCAGAAAATCCTTGAGGGCCTTGAGGTCCTTGGCCATTACATCCTTCAGTAGATTCAAAATCATTCATAAGCGCAACGTTGCCGTCACATGAAGAATTATTAGATGAGAATCCAACTAAAGGTGAAGAAGCAGTGCTTGTAGAACAAGGCGTTGTTGAACTAAATTCTAGCATGGAGAAGTTATATCTTTTACTTTATTTACAATGTCGTTTAATTCTTCTATAGTAAGAAGATTATAATCTAATTGGCCGTCTAGAGCCCATCTATACATAAATACTTCAGCTAAAAATAATACGTCTGTACAACCTATACTATATTTTCTATTAGTTAATAATCCATTAGCTAAATTTGAATATAGTACGTTTAAACTACTTAAAGTTGAATTTATTTGGTCTTGTGTATAATTAACAATTACAGCATCCATCATTACAATAGTTGGTTAGGTATTCAATAATATCTTGAGCTTTTTGGTATTTACCTAAATCCATATTAGGTTGTATTGCCATATAAAGCATTACAGCTTCATATAATTTTTCAGTACAGCCGTTATTGCAAGTACAACTAGATATAGCTAATTTAGATATTCTGCTATGTAAACATTTGTTTATAGAATATGTATTAGCAAAATAAGTAATAGATTCATAACTTACATCATAATCTGCAGGAACTAAAAGAGGAACAGTTCCATTTAAAACCATTACTCCTGTAGTAGTGTCTAAAGAAAGTATTTCAAATATGTAATGTACTCCTCCACTATAATATATATTTATATATTTTGCATTTATAAATTCAGTTGGTTGTGAAACAATAACACTATTAATAGTATTAGATGTAACAGTATAATGTCCAGGAAACCAATTATAATAAACTGATTTATAAATACCGTCAATATAAGTACTAGGTATCAAAGTACCTAAATCAAAAGTTTGAGTTGTTCCAGCTGCTATTGATTGTGCTGTAGCATTATTGTAAATAACAGAATAAATGCTACCAATAACAGTAGGAGTAATTCCACCATTAAAAGTAAATGTCCCATTAACAGTTAATATTTGTAAACTAGAACCATACATTAAACCTACTATATCTGTAGTTTCTCTAAACGGGGTAGGAATTTGGGTTGCACCATATCCTCCTGGATTTGAACTGCTATATACTCCAGTAGTTTCAGTAAAAACTATATTTCTATTAGAGTTATTAGGGACTATTTTATGTTTTACTTGTAATGTCATAATATTTAATTAATTACATATTAGTATGTGAAAACTTTCTCCAACCTATACCATCATAAAAACAAGGTACTTGTAAATCTATATTGTATACTAATAATCCAGCAGCTGGAGATGCTATTGAAGTTATTTGAGCTTGAGCCATTCTAGGCAATAAAATTCCTTTTGTAATACTATCTATTTGTAATGCAGCACTAGGATCCAATGTTGCAGTATTTCCTATTTGTAATGATCCTGCAGTATTTAATACATTAGCTTTAAAATCAGAAACAGTCATTGTAGCATCTACTCCACCTATGTTAACATTAAGAGTAGCGTTTTTAGTATTAGGTATAGATCTCTCTATAAAATTTCCATTAAGTGTATTCATGTTACAAATATAATACTTTTTAAATAAAAAAGGGGGAAAGAATAAAATCCTTTCCCCCTTTAGTTAAATTAGTAGTTACTATACTGAGAAATAACCAGTAGTGTTATTTAAGATAGTAGCTAAACTAGTTAATTGAGTAGCTCCAGAAGTTACAGCTAAAATAGCATTTAAAGATTCGCCTGCAATAAAACCTTGTGCAGTAAAATCATTAACTATTGATGAATATTGTAATCCAATAGTTTGGTATTTAGTTCCAGATACTGAGTAGATAGGGAAGTTATCAGGTAAGAAACTTCTGTTTGTAAATCCTAAGTAACCAGCAGCCCATAATTCTTTTTTGAAGATTTGAGAGTAAGTACCAGCACCTTCATTGTAAGTAGGAATAGCTCCTGTTACAACTGCTGAAGCGCTTAAATTAGTTGTAGGAGTTGTGTCAATTAAAAAAGTAGTACCTGAAAGAATTGCAGCAACTTTAGTGCCGGCAACAAAAGCTCCAGTACCTGAAGTAACTGTAACAACCATTCCTTCAATTAAACCAGCAGTAGTACCTACTGTAATTGTAGTTCCAGAATTTGTAGCGCCAGCAGCAGAAACGTAATTAGCAACAGGAGTTCCAGCAGCAGTAGTGTAAACTCTAGCAACAGTTTGGTTATTTTGCATTGGAGTTCCAGATAAATTAACTGAACAAGCTAAGTTCATGATAATGTTATACTGAGGCTCTAATACTTGAGAACCATTAAATCTGTTACCATACTCAGTTACTCTAATACCTGCAGTTGCAGCGTTAATAGTAGCAGCAGATGCAGTTCCAGTTGCTAAAGAAGCAATTGAAGTACCTAAAGTAATTTGTGCATTTACATAAGGAGATTCTAATTCAATAGTAGATCCAGATGCAGCAGCAGATAAACCAGTTTTTACTTTGTAAATAGCAGCAGTAGTTCCAGCTACAGAACCAAATTTGATGTAAGCACCAGCAGCAATTGTAATAGTGTAAGCACCAGAAGCAGTTAAAGTAACAATTGGAGAACCATTAGTTACAGTTGAAGTAACGTTACCAGAATTTGAATCTACCATTTGAGCAGTAGTACCACTTGATAATACTTCAGAAAACGCAAAGTTTTCGTAAGGAGCAACTAAATTAGCTGGTTGTAAAGCTTGAAAGTTTACATCTTTAACAATTGCATTTGCAATAGCTATTGAAGTAGCAGAAGCAGCAGTTGTAAAGTTAGGAGTAGAACTTAAAGTTGGGAACGGTGGGTTACCTACAGTAGTATTTTGGATTTTAAATCCGTAAGTACCAGCAACACCACTAGTTAAGTCATAAGTAGCAGTTACGCCATCATAACCTGCAGTCCAAGCACTAGGTATTGGAGCAACATAAGCAGAGTTTAAGTATGCTTTTCCAAACGATTTAGGTTGGATAACAAAACTTTTTACGTTACGTCCAGCAGAAGGGCCTTGAGCAATCATAATTGGTAATACCAATTGAGCAGCACTAGGAGTAGTAGTAATTAAAGTTAAAACTCCAGTTGTAGCCATAGAGTAAACTCCAATTTCGCCAGCAGCCAATAAGCTTGGTTGTGCTGCACTTGTGTAAGATACGTTAGTACCTATTAAAACATTTTTTAACATTGTTTTTGTTTTTGTTTTTTATATTGATTATTAATTAAGAAAATTATTCATTAGTTTGTTCTACTCCTAAAGAAGATTGCAGTCTACCTGAAGCCTCCATAGTTTCTAACAATAGGTTAACAGCATCTCTAACTATCTCACTATGAGTTTCTTCTGATAACTCACAAGATTGATTAGTTGTTGATGACATCATCCTTGGCTTACGAAGATAAGATATTGCGATTTCTTGCACAATAAAATTATCTGGGTCATAAAATACATCTATAGAATCCGTATGTATAATTGTTAACGGGCCTTCAAATGCATCTGTTTTATTAAACGGGTCAACTTGCATTATATACACGTCATCCTGTTGAGCAAATCTATTAGGTGATATTTCTAGTACTCCATCTGCAGTTAAATAGTTTTTACTATTAGATACTTTAGTTGAAGCAGCTCCAAAACTACCAGTTGTTGTATAATAAAATAAATCTGCTGTTGCAGCTAATATTACTATGTCTCCTTTTACTCCTCTATAATTAGAAGGACTAGCTACCCAACCATTGTTTATAAAACTTGAGCTACTATTTAATTTATCTATTATAGTTTGAATAGTTAGAGTTTTTTCTTGTTTACCTAATGCTGCTAAATCTCCAGGAGCTATTATAACAGTAGATGATCCAAATCTAAATCCAATTAAATCGTAACTATCCGTTTCAGGAAGATTAATTGTAATAGTATTAAATAAAAGAACATTACTAACTGTATTTAAAGCATTGCAATGATTATGTTTTATTTTACTTCTACTAGAAGTAAGGAACATGTAATCACCAGGAAAATAGAACTTTAACTTATTATCGTAATCAAAATCAATAGCAGGTAACCTAAAGCATTTATCATAATAACTAGCAACAAGTAAATTTCTTAAATCGTCTATTCTTTTTTGGCTCATTTCAAATCCCTGTCTTTTAGGATTAGATAATGCACCATAGCGTTGTTTAATAAATCTTTCTTGTGCTCTATTTAAAAAATAATCCTTTTCTTGCGGAAGAATTATTTCATATAGATTGGAGTTAAGTTTATTTAACTCCAAGTCTATATTTAAATGCATTTCGGTTATATCCATTATTTACTTGCCTTTGCTACCTTTTTAAATTCTTTTAAAGGAATTCCAAATTCTTGTAGTCTTGCTTGTAACACTACATACTCTGAAGAGTTGTTAGGGTCTTTCATCCAAGCAATTGTACCATCTAAGCTACCTAAATTACTACTACCATTTAAAAATCTATTTCCTTCTTTTACTAATATACTACCTTCAACCATTGACATGATTTCTGCTTTATATTGTAAATCTTTATCAGAAACTATTTCCAAGAAGTAAACAGCATCTTTTTTTACTAGTTCACTTATTTTAAGTTGTTTCTTTTTAGAGGTAAGCGCTAACAATTCTGTTAAACTTCCCATCTCTGGATATTTAATAATTACGTTTCTAATTACTAGATCCAATTTGTTTTCGTCTTCAACTAACTTAGCAAATTCAACCATTGCTTTAGTTTCAGATTCTAACTCAGTAGATTTAACTTCATCTTCTGCTTCTGGATCAGTTATATAAAACTGTAACATTTTATTGTTTTCACACTCTTCTTTAGTTTTACCTGTATATGGATGTGCTAAAGCCATTTTCCATATTAAGTAATCCTCAATGTTTAAGGGTTGCCCTTGAGAATCTTCACCAATCTCTAGTTCTACACCTTGAAATTCTATTTTCTTTCTTAGGTTCTTGTAATAGTTTGATACTGCAACTCTAAAACCTACATCTTTTGGATTAAGGTTAACAATTACTGGCATTAACAAATCTTCTTGTTCATAAGTTAAAGGTCTAAAAACGTTACCATTTCTATCCATAAAACTAGACAATACTACAACTGTTTCATAAGCAAAAGTATCGGGAAACCCGTATCTTTTAACTTGTTTTCTCATGATTCTTACTTTTCTACTTTTCATTTTTCTTTAAAATTTTGTTGCGAGTGAAGGATTTGAACCCCCGATCCCTAGCTTATGAGGCTAGTAAGTTACCGCTACTCTAACTCGCAATATTAAGGTAGGGCTATTACACCCTACCTTTTTTAATTATAAACCAGCAACACACTGTAAGTCGATAGATGTATTGAAACGTCTAAGAACTACTTGTCCTGTTTTCAACATATGCAATGAACTTGCATCTTTATCTGTTGAAACAGCATCGTTACCTTGTAAGCTTGGAGATACTTCATTCATACCTTTTACCATAGCTCTAACCATTCCTCTTCCTTTTTTAGTAACCATTGAGATGTTAGAAACACCATCATAGATTGAACTATCAACAAAAGTCATACGATAAGACTCTAAAGGTAAACCAGTTTTAGGATGGAATAAACCTTTAGAAGCAGGACCATCATCATACAAACGATTAGTTACAATATTGATAGTGTAACCATCAACGTGTTCGTAAGTATTGAAATATCCACCTAAACGTAATTCTCTACCTTGACCAGATACGAATTTGTTGTCAGTTAATTTGATATATTGTTGAGCTAATAACTCAGACTTCATTGCTTGATCAAATGCATCACGTCCACCTGTACCAGTAAACAAAGTAATTTGTTTGTTTTGAGCATCGCTCATACCAAAGAATACATCACGGATTGTTTGCTTAATTTTTTCAGCAGTTAATTCTGAGTAGGTATCTTTGTTTTGGATTTGCTCTAATAAACCAGCTCCACGGATGATAGGATTACCTTCTTCATCTCTTTCGTTGATTTGACCAAATTGATCACGGTTTGAAGTTTCATACCAGTAGTTAGATTCACACTCTCTACGGAATGATAATTGATGTTGCCATTCTTCAGTTGACCACCATAATTGAGTTTCACCACCATTTTTGTTTGGTAAAGCGATACCTTTTGCACTACGTTGTTTTACATTACCTTCCCAAGCGTAAGATTTACGGATAGTAGAAACATCTCCTCTTACTTTTTGAGAACTAGTTGTAGTAGACTCTGAACCTCTTGAACCCCAAGATGCAGCAGCATACCAACCTAATGAGTATAAAGCTCCAGCAGCTAATTCACTTGCAGGAATAAATTCTGCAGCAGATTTAGCACCAGCAAGCTTTACAGTATATTGCCATAAGCCACCGATGTTTTTACGATCTGTGATTACTAAATGGTAATTACGTGGAGAGACAATTGTGTACTTGTTAGGAAAAATACCTTCATTGAAAGTAATTACAAATGAACTGAATCCAGCACCAGCGTTTGCTGTAGATACTGCAGCAGCTAAAGGAACAGCTTTGAATAGACGACCCATTACATCATACTCGAATTCGTCACCTTCAATTTCCATTGTAGAACGAGCTCCTTCTGATAAAACGTGAAGAGGGAAACGGTTGTCCTCGTAACCCATTAAATAGGTTAATACTGGAGTTAACTTGTCTGGTTGAAGCAATAACTGACGTGCTAAAGAAGCATCGTTAGTTTTCATTTCTTCATTCCATGTTTGAGATGTTATTAATCTTGCCATGTTTATTTATTGTTGTTTTTTAAAATTTTCTAAATACTATCCCAGTCTATCGAGTTGTTAGCTACGTTTTGACCAGAAGCACCGTTTTTACCGGTTCCAACAGAGTTTTTTAATTTTGCACTAAGTGTATTTGCCTTTTGTGTAGCAGCTGCAGCTTGTACATATTTACCTAAGTTGAATTTGTTTTTAACAGCAATAGCTAACTCAACACGTTTAGAAGGATCTTTTAAAATACTGTTTAAGTCTTTCATAAAATCTCCTTGAGTGTCATATTCAAATATTGCTCTTTTTTCTGTAATAGGAATTGTAAAGTTATTTACCTTACCACTATCTATTACATTTTTAATATTACCAAAGAACGCTTTAGTGTTTTCTTTTCTTTGAGCCTCAGCTTGTCTTTCTTGTTCAAGAAGACCTGCTCTCTCTTTAGTCTGGATTGCACCTAGCTTTTTAGAAGCTACTTCTGATTGTTTTTTCAAAGTATCAGCTATTTCTAAATCATCAATAGCTTCTTTAATTTCCTCATCAGTATAATCCATCTTCTTATAGAAGGTTTTCATTACTGCTTTTTGTACATCAGTACTATCTAAATCTACTTCGCTATAATTAATCTCTGGATTAACTGTAGTAAAGAAAGCTTTTATATTATCCTCAGTAGCATCTTCACCTAACATTTGGCAGTAATCAAAAAAATCACCAGCAATAGAAGGTAAACTTGCAAAGTATCCATTCAACTTAGCATCTGCCATACTATCTGCAGCGCGTTGTGTAAAAGCTACTAAGCCGTCTTCTGAATCTTCAAAATCTTCGTCATCGCCTAATTCGATACCTATCTTTTTAGCAATTCCTTTTATAAAGCCTTCTTCGATTTCCTCAGATTCCTCTGAGTCTTCTGAATCATCAGTTTCACCTTTTTCATCCTTTATAGAATCTATAGGAGGATTAACTGGTGTTGCTGGTGCAGCTTTCTTAGATTTTGTTTCCCCTTTTTTACTTTTAGCTTCATCCACAGGTGGAGTTGCCGGATCTGCAGGAGGAGTTACTGCGTCACTCTTTGGTGTAGTGTCTACTACATCATCAATTGATGTCATCTCTCCAAGAGATGTATCATCGAAGTCTATGTTATCTATTTCCATATCATTTATCGTTACAAACTTAATACTGATTTAGGTGGTAAACAAATAAGCGCTTCAAGTTGTTGAAACGCTTATATATATCTTTACACTTATTACCTTGATTTATTCTCTTTAGCTATCTTTAAATCGTTAGCCATTTTTTCTTTTTCTACTGACAACTTCATTGCGGCTTCATTAGATTTAGCGTCAATTGCTTTATGTTTAATGCTTAAATCCTGTTGCTTAATTCCTAGCTCCTGTTGTTTAAGAGCTAACTCAGCAGTTTTAGCAATTGCGTCCGAATTAGCTCCTTCATCTATAGCAAAGGCAGTCATTTCAGTTTTACGAATATCCCACTCACCTTTTCTATCTATTAAATCTAATTCGTACTGATGTTTCTTATCCATTGCAGCATCTTGAGCAGCTAACATTTGTTCTTGTTGTTGAGCAGCAGCTTGTTGTTTTTGCTGTTCCATTTGTTGTTGCATTTGCTCTGCTTGTTGTTCAGCATATATAAACTTAGCTTTAAGTTCTACAAATGAATCAGAATTAATTATATCTACAATAGTAGA
>Ga0209499_1000288_pt1 | contig 37263 bp, 27 predicted proteins | sample C_130208_EF_Meta_FD_187306 | JGI IMG/M metagenome (GOLD analysis project Ga0209499, IMG submission 187306) | Freshwater microbial communities from Lake Croche, Canada to study carbon cycling - C_130208_EF_MetaG (SPAdes) (version 2) | ecosystem: Environmental > Aquatic > Freshwater > Lake... | reverse complement strand
CAATTAATGATTATATAGATTCCAGTATGATTTCTTGGAATGGTACAGCTAATTTATCTTCTTCAAGATTAGGAAATTCTTATATTGTTGGTAACACAAGTAGTTCTTTACCAAGCCCGTCAATATGGCTTAATGCGTCATCTAGATTTCAATCATTAGGCGGGTCATTGTATATAAATAGCGCATCAGTAGCAGATAATACATATACAGCATCCGCAAATGAATTGTATCATATTGTTCTTGCATTATCAGCATCAAATAATTCTAGCTTATATTTAAATGGGACAAATTCAATAATTCCGTCAGTTAGTAGTTCTGCTACATATGGACATGTTACCTTATGGACAGATAAATTAACATCAGATCAAATTCTAAAAAGATATCAAAGCTACTATTATGGAACAACTGCAAGTGTCACCGATGACGGAACAAAGAAATATTTTTCAAATACTAGCACAGATTCGTTTAAAGTTTTCCGATTAAACAATTAAATGGTAGTAATATGTTCAAAAATTTCGTTTTCATAAACAAAAATGGTAGAATTAGTTCATGAGTAATATAAAAGTACAACAAGTAGAAGAAGTAAGCTATGGATTATATCTTTGGCAGATGCCAAATGGATCAGTTGTCACAGATGAAGAGGGTAATTATCTTAATGTAGCTGCTATGAAGGGTGATGTTAGAAAAATTAATGCACTTAGACAAGCAGCAAAGTCTTACGGATTAGAAGAGGGTAAACCAGTATGGTTTTCTGGACACCGCCAAATCAGTGATGAAGAATACTATCAGCAAAAAGAAAGACTTGATTGGGGACTAATTCCAGATGAATTAGATGTTCCTGCAATTAAAGAAGACTTAGTAGAAAAAAGAAAGATGGGGCTTTTATAAATGTCAGACTTAATCGATGACGATGGCTCACAAATGATCAGAATTGTATCTGATAGAGACAGAATTCGCAAAGAAGCAGAATTTGAATACGAAGATCCATTTGAAAAAAGCTGGGACGATCTTAAAAAAATTGATGGTCTTAATGAAAATTTTAAGCGTAGAGCAAATAGATTAGAAAAATCATTTACTGGTGTAGATGATGCAAAGTCTAAGAAGTTAGATCCTCTTGACTTAACTGGATATTCACTATTTATGATTGTTCAGCCTCCATACAATGTTATGTACTTATCACAGCTTTTTGATCTTTCACCATTCCACCATGCTGCAGTTGAAGCTAAAGTGGCTAATGTTATTGGATTGGGTTATGAGTTTACTGAAACTCCAAAAACGCTTTCAAAGGTTGAAGATGTTTTAGAAAATCCTGCTAAACTTGATAAATTGCGTAGAAATATTACTCGTGGAAAAGCAGATTTAAAAGAATATATGGAGAGTATGAACTCCGATGATGGCTTTCTGGAAACTCTTAAAAAAGCATATACAGATTTAGAAGTTACGGGAAATGGTTATATTGAAATAGGTAGAACATCAAGTGGAAAAATTGGTTTTATTGGTCATATTCCTGCTATCACAATGCGTATTCGCCGTCATAGAGATGGTTTTGTCCAAGTTGTTTATAATAGATATACTTTCTTCAGAAACTATGGAGATACAACTACAGAAGATCAGATTGGCACAGACCCACGACCCAATGAAGTAATTCATTTAAAAAAGTATACTCCAACAAATACATATTATGGCGTTCCAGATATTATTTCTGCAAAAAATGCTATCGCTGGTGACGAGTTTGCACAGCGTTATAACTTGGATTACTTTGAGAATAAGGCTGTTCCAAGATATATTATTACCGTAAAAGGTGCAAAGCTTAGTGCAGATTCAGAAAGAAAGTTATTGGAATTTTTCCAAACTGGATTGCGTGGAAGAAATCACAGAACACTCTATATTCCGCTTCCATCAGATGGTGAGCAAGCCCGTGTTGAATTTGATATGCAACCAATTGAAGCGGGAATTCAAGATTCATCATTTAAGGAATATGCAATTGAATCCCGTGACCGTATTCTTCTTGCACATCGTGTTCCTATTTCAAAGATTGGAACCCCGCAAGGAATGTCTTTGGCGGGAGCAAGAGATGCTGACAAGACATTTAAGGAGCAGGTATGTAGACCAGCTCAAGAGTACATTGAACATAAACTTAAAAAAGTTATTTCTGAGATTACAGATGCATTTTACTTATCATTTAATGAACTTACGCTTACAGATGAAGAAACGCAAGCAAGAATTGATGATGTTTATCTTAAGGGTCAAGTTATTGTTCCTAATGATGTTAGATTACGAAAGGGTATGCCACCAACAAAAGATGGAGACAAACCATTAGTAATTGGTGGAAAAGATGCAGCAGAACAAAAAGCCCAAGAAAATGGTACTAGAAATAGAGATCAGAAAAGAAAAATTAATGCACCAGATACTCAGGGAGAAGCAAGAAACCCAAAGGGCGAGGGAAGAACCCAATCTTAAGGAAGGCATAATACCATAAATTTTGTATTATAGAATATAATTGGTATTATTTAAATAATATGAATATTGAAAAATCCATTTGGTCAAACGGGAGTCGCAAGATGAGTCTTGCTTTTCCTATTGCCAAAGTAGATAAAGAAAACAGAACAGTCTCTGGATTTGCAACTCTAGATAATTTAGATAAGCATGGAGACGTTATTACATCAGATGCAAGCAAGGCAGCATTTGAAAGATTTCGTGGAAATCTTAGAGAAATGCATCAGCCCATTGCTGTTGGTAAAGTTTTGTCATTTAACGAAGAAGATTTTTATGACGCAGAGTCTGGCAACAATCACAAAGGCGTTTTTGTAGAAGCTTATATTTCAAAGGGTGCTCAGGATACTTGGGAAAAAGTATTAGATGGCACCCTTACTGGTTTTTCAATTGGCGGTAATATCGTGGAAGCCTCTATGGAAAAGGGTGATGAAGAAACTGATGAAGAACGCAGAATTATTCAAGCCTACGATTTACAAGAACTAAGCCTTGTTGATAACCCCGCAAACCCTCTAGCCAATATTTTTTCTATTCAAAAAAGCGGGGACGAATTAATTTTTAAGGGTATGGCAGCAGAACTTGAAACAGAGAATGTTTTCTGGTGTAAATCAGATCAAATTGCAACAGCGCACGCAGGAGATTCAAAGAATTGTAGTGTGTGTGGAGATTCAATGCAAACAATCGGATGGGTTGAGAAATATGATACGGAGAAAAATTCTTCTATCAAAAAAGTAGTAGATTCATACTTTAAAAAAGATGATGCTCCAGGTCCAACACATGGTCCAAATGGAACTACAGATTCCCCATCTGCCCCCCTAAGTGTTACCGATAGTCAGTCTACAGTTAATCTGCATCCAGACCAAGCGGGAAACAATATTGGCACTACAAAAGCCAAGAAAAAGAAAAAGAAAAATACAATCAGCAAAGGAGGTAGTATCGTGGCAGATTTAAGCCAAGAAGAACTAGAAGAATACGACCAAGCTGAAGAAATCAATGAAGTTGTTGAAGATGTTGATGCAACAGATGTTGCTGCTGATATCGCAGAGGTTGAGGTCGATGAACTAGACTTTACTAAGATGGTAACTGACCTTAAAGACTTTGTTGGACAAAAGCTTGAGAAGAGTATTACAGAGACAAAAGATGATGCGGATAAAATTCGCAAAGCTTTTGAGGTGGAATCCTCAGAACTCTCTAAGAAATTTGATGCAGTTTTAGCTGAAAAGCAAGAGATGCAAAAATCAATTGATACTCTTACAGAACTCGTAGGTGAGTTAAAAAACACACTATCCGAGACAAATAACAGATTTGCTATGTACGAAAATGACACAGCAATTAAGAAGTCTGGCGATTTGGACAAACTAGACACAAAGATCGAAAAAAATACAAGTATATGGCAAGGACACTTCCTCGGAGTCCAAGACTTATAGTCCAAAAAAAAATAAAAAATCCTATTTGAAAGGTAGGTGAAAAAAAAATGAGTAACGAACTTTTACAAAAAGCAATCCTGGGTACGGCAAACGATACCTCTACATTGAATGGTCCTTTACAAAGCACAGGTTCAGATGGTATTACTGCCCAAGGTGGTAATGGTCTTCTTTATCCAGATCAGGCTAATAGATTCCTTGATTACATGTGGGACGCTACAATTTTAGCAAAGCAAGCTCGTACAATCCGTATGCGCTCAAATACAACTGAAATTGATCGTGTTGCAGTAGGTCAGAGAATTATGACTGTTGCCCAAGAGGATAACCCAGTTGATTACACAGGTAATAACGGTGGTTTCACTCGTAGCCCAGCTACATTCTCAAAGATCTCTCTTACAACTCGCAAATTGCGTCTTGACTGGGAAATCTCTGCAGAAGCACTTGAAGATAACATTGAAGGTCCAGATCTAGAAGATCACATTGCCCGTCTCATGGCTACCCAAGCGGGTAACGATGTTGAAGACGTATTGATCAATGGTGGTTCAACCACTAATGGATCTGGTACAGATGCACTTATGAATGCATTTAACGGATTCCGTTCTCTTGCAACAAATAACGCACACGTTGTTGATGCACAGGGTTATGGTCTAGATAAGACTGTATTCAATGCTGCTATCAAGGCTTTGCCTCGTAAGTATAAGCAACGCCGTAACCAGCTTCGATTCTTCGTTGGATCAAATCTGGCTCAGGATTACTTGTACAACTTGACAAACACAAGCAATAACTTCCTCCCGTTTGATATCTCTTCAGGTATCATTCGTGGCGATGTTGCTGCTAATGATGGTGGTCCAGGTACTGTAACTCCATTCGCATTTGGAATCCCAGTCATCAACGTACCGTTGATGGATGAGACTCTTGGCGGTGACTACAGCGGTGCAAGCGGTCTTCACGGAGATCTACACTTGACGTTCCCACAGAACTTCATTATTGGTATCAAGCGTGATGTTGTTGTTTATCGTCTGTTCCAGCCAAAGAAGGATACAATTGAGTACACTCTCTTTATCCGTGTTGGTTGTGCAATTGAAAACTATGACGCACATGTTATTGTTAAGAATATCCAGGTTTCTGGAACAGCTACACCTTCTAACGTGAAGCTAGGCATTACTAACAAGTCTGGTACAACTAACCCAGACTTCTCAAGAGGCTCCCAGGTTAATTTCCAACCAGGTGCTCTTGTCAATGGCAGCGCAAATGTTGGTACATTCTAATATTATTAATATTAGGAATAAAGGGGAGCAGAAATGCTCCCCTTTACTCTTTTTTAAAATATTTGGTATAATAGAAACATAAAAGAAAGGAATCAAATGTCATTTGATACTCTAAAAATTAAAGAATTAAGAGAAATTGCAGAATCTTTTGCGGTAGATTTTCCAGCAAAAACTACAAAGCAGCAATTAATTCTTTTGCTAGAAGAAGAAGGTGTTACATATGACACCTATAAAAGATTTTTTGAAAGTGAAAAGGTTGAGGATGAAACAATTCCAAGATCGCAGCCTTCAAAGGGAATTGAAAATGAAGAAATTGTTTTAGTGAAGATGGACAGAAACAATATAAGCTATGATGTTATGGGATTTACATTCACCAGACAACATCCATTCACCCCAATGTCAATTTCACAAGCTCAAGAAATCTTTGATTTACATCAAGGTTTTAGATTAGCGACACCTAGGGAAGCCCAGGAATTCTACCGCTAATCTGTTGGAGGAACTGAATTGCAACAAATTCATAACGGAACACTACAGACGTTAACACTAGATATCTATAAGAATGGATATCTTTCTAATGCAGATGGTACTGTGTTTGTAACTATTACAGATGCAGATACCGCAGCATCAATCACATCGGGTTCAGCATTTAATGCCCCTCCAGATGGAAGATACACATTTGACTTACAACCAAATTTTACTAGTATAAATCGTGTTTTAAATGTGAGGTGGGATTATGTTATAAATGGAGCATCAACTCATCAAGTTCAGTATGCCAATGTTGTAACGCCATATGCACTAACTAGTGATATTGCAGATTACTATAAAATTGGTGCTAGACCTTCTGATTTAAATTATTATTCAGAGGGTGATATTATTTTGGCAGAACAAGTTGCAAGATTAATGATTAATAATTACACGGGTCAAGATTTTGGAACAAGATATGACGACCAGGAACAATTTGGTAATGGATCAGATGCATTAGAATTAACTGAAAGAATGTTAACTATTGATAAAGTTTATGAGAATGGTAATTTAGTAATTGATTACACTACAAATCCAGAATTTAATGTATTTGGATATGAAGTAGAATTAACTCAAACTGGAAAAGCAGTTAGGATTAAGTTAGATAATATATATGCAGATACTAGATATGATAATCAAGTTGACCCCACCATTTTATATTATGGTTCATTCAGAAATCATACAAGATATAAGGTTGTAGGAAAGTTTGGGTATAATTATGTTCCCCCAGATATTAAGCTATGTACCATGCTTTTATGTGGGGATCTGTTATCAAAAGATGCATCTTGGAGAACCAAGTATTTATCTAAGGTAAATCTAGCAGAAGTATCATTTGAGTTAGCAAAGGGTGCTTTTAATGGTACGGGAAATGTTATCGTAGATGGCATACTTGATTCATATCGTAATATAAATATGGTGTTGATTTAAATGCCTTTATTTCAACTTAATTCATATATAGCTACATTTATGACTATGACAGCAGATGTTTATGTTCAAAAAAATGTACAATCAGATAGTGGAGCAATGCTTCGTCAATGGGTATATGATCAAACAATTATTTGTAGGGCTATGGTTCCAGCAAATAAATCTGGAAAGGGTACTGGAGATAGTAAGACTTATGCTGGAGGAGCAGCAGGATATGCTGAAAGCCTTGATGTTAAAATGCAATCACCTATTAGATTAAGTAAGCGTTTTAGAATTAGCGGTATTACGTCAGCAGATGGTGAAAAAGTTTTCCTAGAATATGATAGGATAAGCCTTGATGATACGGTATTTGACATTATTGCCATGCACCCCGTTTTAGATCCATTTGGTCATATTGCTTACTATGAATGTAATCTTCGAAGGGCACAGGTTCAGAATAATGATATCATTGCAGTTTAAGGGTATGAATAAAATTTATCAAGAAATTGATAATAAAATTTTAGGTACTCAAGAAATAATTTCCCCAACAAGTAAAAACCAAATTGCAAAAGCTGTTTTTACAATTACTTCAAAAAGATTTATAAAAGACTTTGCTATTGCATCAAAAGCTAATCCTAAAAAATATTTCCATGTTTATGAATGGGGGTCTAATGGCAATCCAGCTCAAAAACTTTATGTTTTAAAAAGAGAAAGAATTGTTTCTGGAAACTTAATTGTTAAATTTGATTATAAAAAATCTAAAAAACCAGTTCCAATTTCTCCAAAATTAAAAGCATCTAGGGGTAAAAAATCTATTTCTTCAAGAAGTGTTTTTGCCAATAAAGCAGAAGTTATGGAATCTGGAAAACCCGTTATTTTTAGTACAAAAAACTATCTTATATTTTTTTCAAAATCAGATGAAAAAGTTCATTTTTTACCCCCAGAAACAGTAGTTCACATAATGAATCCTGGGGGAAAAGCAACAACTGGATCATTTGAAAAATTTGCTGCATCTTGGTATAAAACAAAAATGAATCCTACTATTTATTCTTCAAGATTAATTTCAGATATAGAAAGATCTGTAGTTAGATCGCTAAGAACTAAAGGGGCGGGTAGAAATTCTGTAAAAGAAGCTATTAAAATTACAACAGAAAAGTATTCACAAGGAGTTGTTGAATTATAATGGCTAATTACAATGTTCATCCCGCATATGATATAAATGCATACTTATGGAAAAATATTTTAGATAATGAAATTCTTAATCAGAATGATTACATTGCTGATGGGTTTTCAGATTATTTAGTACCAATTGTACCAGCACAGCAAATTCCAGAATTCAATAATTTGCTTCCAGGTCAAACATATTTAATTTATGACTATGAAGAAATGCCAGCAGAAGAGCATTGGTGGATATCTAGTCAAATAATTACTTATTCAATTGTTTCTCCAAATAACGATAAAATTAATCAAATTGTTGCAATGATGAAAGATATTTTTAGAAGATTTGATGATTCTGCTAGAGATATAAATTCATATTCTGGAAAATCTAAATACTATGATTTTCATTATATAAGTATTGATTCTACAATTTCCCCACAACATTTTTCTAATGAAGGCGGGTTTATGATGGGTGAGATTAAGATGCATATATCTTACACTAGAAAGCTAGATAGTAACGGAAGATACACCTAATTTTGCATTTTAATTTATTTACGATAAAATAAATATGAGGAAGTGAATTTTACCAATTCTTAAAAAAGAAAAGAGGTGAAAAATTATGGCAGCAGATGTCAAAAATATTATTGTTGGCGCAGCAGCGTTATTTATTTCAAATGGTACTGGAACCAACCGTCCAAATACAACAGGATCGGTTTTGTTTCAAACAGCATCGCAAAGTGCTAGAGCAAAACTACTTGGAGATACGGTAAACTGGAGAGATGTTGGTTACACAAACAACGGTCTTGAAGTTTCTTACGAACCAGGATACAATGATGTAATGGTTGATCAGTTGCTTGATGCAGCTCGTCTATTCAAGTCAACACTTAAGGTTATGCTTAAGACTGAATTATCAGAAGGAACTTTGCAGAACCTTAACCTGGTATTTGGTCAGCAAGAACAGCAGTACACATATAGTGGTTCAGTTGGATCTTCAGCTAGTGTGCTTACAGGAACATATACTGGAGGCAGCACAGGTTCAGCAACACTTAACATTGCAGCAGGAGCACTCGGTGACGCACCAGTAGAACGCTCTCTTATTGCAGTTGGTAATGCCCCTGGCAATATTACAACTACAGCAACAGGTTCAGCAACTTCAGCTTCAGCATCAACACGTTCAGAGCGTGTTTATGTAGCTCGTAGAGTTGTTCAGATTGAAGTTACAAGTCATAGCTTAAAGCGTGATTCAGCAACTACATTCCCAGTGCAGTTCCGTTGCTTACCAGATGATGATGATAAGTATGATGGCGCAGAATATGGCGTTATTATTGATCGCATCCTTGCGTAAGTTTTAATAACATTAAATCGTAAGTGCCCTCAAATTTTGGGGGCATTTATGATTTATATACATTTATTGGTATAATTCTAATAGACAATAAGGAGGTTGCTATGGCAACAACAGTTTATAATGTTGAGGAAATTCAACTATCAAATGGCGACACATTGGTTTTGAGACCATTGACAATTAAGCATTTGAAAAAATTTTTAAAAGTAATGAAGAAGATGGATGATCCATCAATTGAATCGGAAGATCAAGTAATGGATATTTTCATTGAAGCAGCAAGAGTTTGCCTTGAGCAATTAAAGCCATCTTTGGCAGAGGACGTAGAAGCATTTGATGATGTTATTGAAGTTCCTACCATGATGAAAATCTTAGAAGTTGCTGGAGGATTAAAGCTAAATGACCCAAACCTAGCAGTGGCGAATCTGGATGGAATGATCTAGATTTAGCCACGTTAGAATCAGAAGTTTTTCTTCTGGGTCGTTGGAAAAATTATGAAGAACTTGAAGCTGAATTATCTGTTGAAGAATTATTGCTTACGATTAAAGCAATATACGACAAAGAGAATAGATACAATAAATTTCAAGCAATTCTACAAGGTGTTGACATTGATGAAGGTGCTGAGGTTAATGAAGATATTACCGAGCTTGACGGCTGGAGAGCAGACAAGGCGGGATTTGGTATTGGATTGGGTCTTGGACATGAAGTACAGGGAGGCTAGTCTATGGTAAATCGTATTGATATTGAAGTCAGTGCCATAGGTAATTTTGCCCAATTAAAAACACAACTTGCCGAATTAAAAGCAGCAGTAGCACAAATACATTCCATGCCTATGTTAGGCAATTTTGGAAAAGAAGCAACAATGCAAATTGGGGCAGCCCAAAAAGCATTTGACAAGGCTATTATTTCTACTCGTGCATTCAATATGGAAATGGTTAAGATGTCCAGCCATATTGATGAATTTGGTGGTAGACTTCAGGCAGGTCAATTAAAGTTTGGAGAATACTTTAAACTTTACCGACAAAATGTGAAAGGTGTAGCAAGCCAATTAGACGAGCTTGCTGCATCTCAAGCAAGAGTTGCAAAATCAATGGTCATCCCCGATGCCCTAAGATCGGGTTATGCAAGAGTAATTACCAACACCACTGCTGATCTAAAAACACTTGGTGCTGCTGAAGAAGCAGCAGCAATTAAAGCAAAACTTTTAAATACAACCATTCACGGAATGGGTACGCAATTAGTTAATCTTGGTAAAAACACACAATGGGCTGGTCGCCAACTTAGTATGGGTCTGACTATGCCTATTGTTGCATTTGGTGCAACAGCAGCAAAAACATTTAGAGATGTAAACGTAGAACTTACTAAACTTCAAAGACTTTATGGTAAAGGCGTTACTCCACCAAGTGAAGCAGCAATTCAAAAGATTTCAGATCAAGCTTTAAAGCTTGGTAAAGATATTGCTCAAACTATGGGTATTGCTCAAAAAGAAACAGTAGCAACAGCTGCAAGTTTTGCTGCTATTGGTTTAGAGGGTAACAAACTTATTGATGCAACAGAGCAAGCAATGAAGCTTTCAAAACTTGGTGCGCTTACATCTGAAGATGCACAAAGAACAATTGTTGCTATGCAAAATGTATTTAAGGTCAGCTCTACAGACCTTCCTAATGCTGTAAACTTTTTGGCAAGTATCCAGAAGCAAACATCTTTAAGTTTGCAGGATATCTCTGACGCAATTCCAAGGGTTGGTCCAATTATTCAACAACTTGGCGGTTCATATAAGGACGCAGCTGTTATGATGGTTGCAATGAAAGAGGCTGGTATCCCAGCAGCACAATCTGCAAACGCAATTAAATCTGCTGTTGCTTCTATGATTGCTCCCACTTCAGCAGCATCTGAAATGTTCAAAAAGTTTGGAATTAGTTTGTCTGGAATTAAAGATAAAACTAATGGTAATCCTATTCAAATGATTGAAGCCCTACAATCATCAATGAAAAACTTAGAACCTCTCGCAAAAGCACAACTTATTGAAAAGCTTTTTGGTAAGTTCCAGTTTGCTCGTGTTACAGCACTTATTGAAAATCTTGGAAAAGCAGGAAGTCAGACTCAAACTGCTCTTCAAATTGCAGGAGCAAGCACTTCTCAATTAGCAACTTTGACAAACCAAGAAATGTCAAAAGCTGTAGATTCCGTTTCTTCTAAATGGCAAAGAGCTGTTGAAGGAATGAAAGCACAGCTTCAACCCTTTGGTGAAGGTTTTGTTAAGTTTGGAACTAAAGTTGTTAATGTAATTGAAAAAATTCTTTCATTTTTAAATAAATTTAAACCTTTAAAGAATTTGTTAGTAACAGTATTAGGTGGTGCTGCATTAGTTGGTCCAATCCTTATGGTTGTAGGTTTAATGGGTAACTTTGTTGGTTCTATCGTTAAAGGTATTGCTTATGTAAGAGAATTTGGAAAAGGACTTAAAGACGGCGGAATAAGAACTGCTTTATCAGGCATGGCTGATTCATGGAAGATGATTGACAAGGGAGCACTTGCTGCAACAGAAACAGCAGACATGTTTGAGTCATCTGTAATGAAATCAACAGAAGCATTCTCAACACTTAATTTTGAGGTAGAAAAACTTAAAGATAAGTTAATGCAAATTGCTACAATGACTGCAAATGGCATTACCACCAAATTCTCACCCGTTGCAGAATTAGGTAGATATGCTGCAAGTCAAAATACACTAAGAGAAATGCAAGCACTACACCCATTCTTTGGTAGTGGTGGAACTGTTAAAAATATTGAAAGACCCCATATGTCACCTGCTGCTAAAACTTGGGGTGGTTGGGAAGCAAATCAAGGTGGTATTCAGCAAAAGTATCCAACACTTAATGCTTTCCTAGGAGATACTAGCAGATTTACTGGACCAGCACAACAAGAAGCATGGATGAAACATGGAACTTCAGAGCAATGGGGTAGACCAGTTCCAGTTGGTGGCTTGGCGGGAACTTTGCAAAAAGCCTATAGTGATGAGCCAGTTATTCATGGAACTAAATTTGGTACAACAAAAGAAGATGTTGTTGGAAGAGGTATGGCTCATATTGAAAGTATTCGTGCAAGAATTATTGCTGGAGATATTGCAGCAGATAGTCTGGTAGCAAAAGAATTAGAAAAAATCGATGCTATGCCAAAAGATGAGCAACAAAAAGAATTAATGGCAGTTATTGAATCTGTAACATTTACTGAAAAACAATTCTTTAGTGACATGATTGAAACATTTGTTCAGACAAAAGCAATTCTTGTTTCTGATGAAGAAAAAGTTGCTGCATTAGATCAAACCATGAAGGGAATTTTAGCAGACTCATCTATTGCTGATAAGCCCGCTGCATTTGCAGCTGTAATGACAGCCTTCAATGAAGATTTTGTAAAGTTTGGTGGAACCCTAGTAGATGACGTTAGGGCATACCGTCAAATAGTTACACAAACAATTATGTCTGGTCAAACAGAATTTGAAACAGCAATTGCTGCTGCATCACTTAGAGCTGGTCTTATTACAGAAGCAGAAATGTTTGGTGGAGTTAAAGCAAAAACATTTGGTGCATTTAAGAGTATGGATAAACATGCTACAGAACAAGCAATTCAAATGGGTAACAGACAAGTTGAAGGATTCCAAAGAGGTGGTGTTCCAGGATTCCAGTCTGGAGTTACATCTCCCTGGGTTCCAGGATCTGGATCTGGAGATAAAATTCCCGCCATGCTTGAGCCAGGAGAATTTGTTATTAATCGTAATGCTGCTGAAAAATATGGCAGCTTGCTAACTGATATTAATTTCAATAGAGCACCTAGATTCCAGAATGGAGGCGGTATTCCAGGATTCCAAGAGGGAATTCTCATTCCAGAATATATAAAAAATATTATGTCTTATCGTGGAACAAATCAAAGTAGATTCCCAAGCCTTGGAAAATTATTTAAACCAAGATATATTCATGGAATGCTTCCTGGAGAAAATTTATCAATAAATAATCTTTTCCAGAGTGGCGATTTAGAATTAAGAGAAAAAATATTAAATGCATTTAATGATAGTAAAACTGGTTTAAATTCAGAATATAAAGAATCAATATTTAAATCTATACATGGATTAGCAAATTCAGAAGATTTATTGCATCAAAAAGATATGGCTAGAGTATTAGATCAAATGTGGGGTGCAGGAGAATTTGATAATATTAGTCAAGCCCAAAGAGTTCAAATTGCAACACTAATAGAAGCTGCTAATGCTAGAAAAACATCGGTTTCTCTTGCACAAATAGATCCTACATTAAAAGACGTTTTTTCAAAATCAAGAAGTGGTCCTAGAAATAAGGCATGGACTATAGCAAATCAAGAATCTGCACTAAGATCATTTGGAGCAGACCCAATTGATATTAATCAAAGTTTGTCAAAATACCAAGAAGAAATGAATTCCAGAAGTATTTCTATATTGGATCCAGTTGTAAAAGCAATAGCAGACAGATTGGGTGTAGACTTAACAACAGACCTAGAAAGTAAAAGGCTTGTAGATCTTTATGTTTATGGAAAACAATCAACATCAAGACCAAGTACCTTTAGTCCACAGAAAACACATGTGCTTAAACAAGCTAAGGGTGGTGGGATCCCAGGATTCCAAGAAGGTGTAGACCTTTCTACAATGCCAGAAAGCTGGTCAAAGAAATATACTAGCTGGACAGATGCACTAGCAGCATCCGATTTAGAGGCAAGAACTGGAAGATTTGCTGATTTAGGATTGACCAATATTGGTTCAAGAATTCAAGACCTAAGTGGCATGAGTTCTATTATTCCAGGTGTAAATGGTATTTATGAAATTAATGGTCAGAAGTATGTTATTAAGGGTCACGATACTGCAGATTCCGCCCTTATTGAATCAAGAGGAACGCAATTAACTCGTGAAATATTTGGTCTTAATACTCCAAATCAAGGATTTATTAAATTTGCTCATCCACAAACAGGTCAGCAAATGTTTGGTGTAATGTCCCCATATGATGATACTTTTGCAAATAGTACAGGAGCTTTTGGTAAAGAAAATGCAGTTAATCAAATGCTTGCTGCTGCTATCAGAAGAGATAAAGATTTACAGGCAGATAACTTTTGGAAAGATATTGTTGGAGATGTAGGTGCTGGATTCTTAGGAAATAAAGCATCACAACCTAGAGTAAGATTAGATACTCCAATTACCGACCTTGAAACACAAATTCGTGCAAACCTTTTAATGGATAAGGCTGGTGCTAGAAGACATGGTGCCGAAGCAACCGCTCCAATTATCAAAGAAATGGGTGCAGATGGTTTAACAAAGGCATGGCAAAATGCTGCTAAAGCAGCTCTAGCAAAAGCAGAAAAAGCTATTTCAAATATGCCAATGATGACACCATCAGAACAAAAAGCATATTCTTATATTATTGAAGATTTAAGAAAAGCCTCTACAATGGATATGGCTCCGTATTTTGAGGCATGGGCATCAGTAGAGCCACAAATTAAAAAACCACCTACAGAAAAAGCACTTGCTACAAAAGAAGCAAATAAGCTTAAGGCTTCTATGGAAAGGGCAGCAGCACTTGAAGCAGGATATCCAAGATGGGCTATGCAAACTGGAGGGATTCCAGGATTTATTCAAGGTCTTACCCCACTACCAATGGTAGGAGATTTGCCTAGCACCATTGTTTATGATATTGATAAGACATTAGCGGGAAGCGTAGATTTTACTAAAGCAGCAGGACAAAATACATTAGATGCTTGGGCAGCAGCAGCAGAAAATGCTCCAGTAAATTCAGCAGAGTTAGCAAAGTATAACTTCCTTAAATCAATGGGTCACAAAATGGCTGTTGTTACTGCTCGTGGTGCAAAATATGACCAGATGACACTTTCTTGGTTAGAAAGTAATGGCATCAAGTTTGACGAGTTTATTTCTAGACCAAATGGAGTTACATCATCAGATCCAGTATTCAAGCGTTCAGTTCTTAAAGAAATGATGAGTCGTGCAAATATTGCAGGGTTTATTGACGACAAGCCCGCCAACCTAAAGATGGCTTCTAAGCTAGGTATTCCTGCTATTGAAGCAATTTCTGTAATGCCTAAGTTACAATCTGGTGGAACCCCTTGGGTTCCAGGAAGTGGAGAGGGAGATAGAATTCCTGCTATGCTTGAGCCTGGCGAATTTGTTGTAAATAAAAAAGCTGCAAAACAATATGGTGGATTACTAAATGACATTAACTTTAATCAAGCACCTAGATTCCAAAAGGGCGGAGTTACAGGATTTGATACGGGCGGAAACACTATTGAAGATATTTGGGGTGATGGTCAAAAAACATTTAGAGCAGCACAATGGCAAGGACCAAGATTACCAATTGATTATGGGTTTGTAACTAGAACTAAAGAACTTAACCGTCATCCATATTTTGCAACTAAAGAAGAAGCAGAAGAATATGTAAGAACAGAAGTTGCAATGAAAAGTCTTTCTGGTACAGAAAAAAATGAATTAAGATCTTTACGTCAATTTGTAAATGATGAAAAAAATCTAAATTATCTTGCTAGTGTTTGGCAACAAGGTTCAGCGGGAATTAGAAATCATCCAGAAAGACTAGAAGCCCTATTATCCTACTTTATGCCAATCAAAGATGCAATGACTTTGAGAAGAAAAACAATTCTTGGTGTTCCAGGAGAAATGCCAACAGAACAACAAATTTCAATTTTGGATGCTCTTTCTTCTGGGGCTTATGATAGTATTATTGGAAAAAAGATCAATCTTACTGGTACTCCATCTGCTTATACAGAATGGGGATTTGATTGGTTAACTGCTAAAGATTTTCAGGGTAAGATACAAAACACAGAGTTTAGAGAAAATCAATTAACAAAAGCGAAAGAACAATTTGAAAGTGCAAAAAGACAAGTTGAAGCTTTAAATGATCCAGACCCTCAGAGAGCTGCTATGTCTAGAAGGTATTTGGAAGATAGATTTGCAGGATGGACTAGTCGCAAGGGAGTTCCGTTTGAAGAAAATGTAGCAACATATTTAGATCTGCATGAAAGAGCAATTGTAAGTGCACAAGAAGATCTTGCAAAGCTTAAGCCTATGGGTAGAGAACCAAAAGAAGTTATGTTCCAAAGATTATTTAAGCCAGGAACATCAATGCTGGATATTACAAAAATTAATCCTAATGAAAAATATCGTGGAACTACACTTATGGAAAGAGAGTGGATTACTGGTCCAGGAAATCCAACAATAGAATCTGTCTCTCAAGCATGGGTTCCACCAAACAAAATGATTGGTGGTCAAAGGGCATACCAACAAGCAATTGAAAATAACTTATTCCCATATGTATTGAATATGAAACAACGGGGTGGAATTCAACACCTTGCAGGTGGTGGAGTATTTAATCCAATCCCATTAATGGAATTCCTGCAATATATTTCTCATAGTCCAAACGGATTAGAAGCATTAAAAATTACTTTAGGTACTAGTGCTGCAGGTTTTGGTGCATATGTATCAAAAGATTTATTCAAAGCAGCAAGATCTAAGTTTAGTGATTTTATGTATAAAAGAAGAAATCCAGATATCAGATGTGGTGAATTTGGAGGAATAACCACTTCTGGAATGCCTTGTAGAAATCCAGCACCTGCTCCTGGACAAAGATGTTATTTGCATATGAATCAAAATATATTAAATATGAAGCAACGGGGTGGCATTCAAGGTTTTGCTGAAGGACTAACATCCAAAACAGGATTGCCCGAAAGATATCTTGGTACAGAGTTTGACGATTGGGAGCAAGTGGGAGATCCTATTGGGCTACACTTCTTACAAGATCATGGAAACGATACTGGTGCTTATGTAGGAATTAGAAATGGAGTCGAAAGCGGTTATGGTGTTCCTGGCTGGTATATAGAAACGGCTATGGCTCACGGAGTACCTCAAACAGCAATAGTTGAATTACTAGTAGAAGCAAGAAAAAAATTACAAGAATATGGACAAGATTTTTCTATTTCTGCTATAAAAGAAGGCGGAAGCTATTCTATGCACAGCGCACCAATGCTTTTAGCTTTAGAAAAAATGGGGTTAATTTCGTTTACTGAAGAAGAAAGGCTTTTACTACTCAGCAAAGATCCAAAGAAAAGAGGATCAATTGAAATAAATGGTTTGAGCAAAACTACTGCAAAGACATACATTGCTAATATGATAGATAATTTTAAGTCTGCATATGGGAATGATTATGCAGAACCATTTGATGAAAATCCTGGAACAGTAGAGCGAACAAAGGGTCTTACTGACTGGAAAAAAGAATTTTTAAAACAAAGGAAAATACCTTTATTTGAACAAATGGGTGGCAGTATACCAGGATTCCAAACTGGTGGAGGAATTCAACACCTTGCAGGTGGTGGAGCAATTAATCCAGTTCTACTAGTAGAATTATTAAAAATTATTTCTCTTAATCCAAACAAATTAGAAGCATTAAAAATTGCTTCAGGTATTGGTGGCGCAGGTTTTGGAGCATACTTAACGAAAGATCTATTCAAAGCAGCAAGATCTAAGTTTAGTGATTTTATGTATAAGAGAAAAAATCCAGATATCAGATGTGGTGAATTTGGAGGAATAACTAATTCTGGAATGCCTTGTTTAAATCCAGTATCTGCGCCTGGACAAAGATGTTATTTACATAAGAGTCAAAGTGGTATATCAGGATTCCAATCTGGTGGAACCCCTTGGGTTCCAGGAAGCGGGGAGGGAGATAGAATTCCCGCTATGCTTGAACCAGGTGAATTTGTTGTTAATAAAAATGCAGCAAAACAATATGGCGGATTACTAAATCATCTTAATTGGGAGGCTGCTCCAAGATTCCAGCTAGGAAGTGGAAATGCTTACCTATCCCCACCAACAGGAAATTCCTCATTTGAAAGAATGATTAATAGAGTAACACCATTTCCAACTACCGAAATGAAAACATTCTCACAAACACTAAGAGATGCCAGAACTTCCCTTTTAAGTTTAAAATCAGTTCCAAGAGAAGTTATCAATGGAATAAAAACTGGTTTTCAAAACCCATCTTACAAAGGTCAACTTCCTTCACATTTTAATGCAAGTACATCTGGAGGATATAAAATTGGAGCTTTAGCAAGACCCGCCTATGATCGTCTAGGAATTTTTGGTCAAGGAGTTTCTCAAGGTTTTGAAAATAGTAAAGAGGGATTCCAACTTGGAAGAATGGAAAAAGTTCCAACTGGAAACCTATTGCCAAATGGAGAACCCGAAATGGCTAAACCATCCATGAAAATGGCTAAAGGTTTTAGTGGAAAAGCATCATACCTTTTTGGTCGACAAGCCCGCCCAGGAATGGGAACAATGATGGGGGGTCAAATGGCAGGAATGCTTGGTATGCAAATGGCTGGAGGAATGCAAGATGGTTATGCCAAGAGTGCTTTAAATGCAGCAAGTATGGGAACTATGCTCGGATCAATGACTCCACTTGGACCAATTGGTGGTGCAGCAGTTGGTGCAATTGCAGGTGGAGCAATGAAAGCATATAGTAACTGGAAAGAAAAATTAAAGAATCAAGCAGATTTACTTACTGATTCAATTACAATGGATTCAGTTGCAATGCAACACTTAGGAGTTACTGCAAGAGATTTTTCAAATATTGTTTATAATGCTTCTGGAAAAATTGTTAAAGCCTCTTCTGAATTTCAACAAGGGGTTAATGATTATAAAACTTCTCAAGATCCACTTATTGTTTCAGCACTTAAAGGGTTAAGTGATTTAGCTCAAGGTGGAAAGACAACAAAAATTGAAGAATTGATGAGATCAAGATTTGGTGGGCAATTTTTGGCAACTGGCGGATCACCAGAAGCTAGAAAAAAAATGTATACAGAGATGCAGCAGTTTATGTCAGCTGGAGGAGTTGGTTCTTTAACAAGAAAAAAAATTATTGAAGATTATAAAACTATTAAAACACCAGAACAAGCATTGACTGGAATTTTAAATAATCTACCATCAATTAATCCACTATACCCATATGGTCCAGATGGTCCAAAAAATCCAATACCTTTAAGTCCAGAATTACAAAAACAACAATTTGCTGATCCAGAGGTAGCTAAACAAGCAGCCAAAGCCACATGGTCAATGCAAACAACATCAGATCCACTACAATTAGGAAAATCTTTTGATAGAGCAACAGGATCAACAAAAGATATGATTGAGGCTTTAAATAACTCAAAAGAAGCTTGGAATAGTTTTGAGGGAATTGTTAGAAAAAATGACTCAGCTATGGCTGACCTAGATAGAGATTTCAAAAAAGCAGGATTTACCTTAGAACAAGTAACTAGATTAAATAGTCTTTATCAGAGTGGAATGACTGCATTAACAACTGCACAGCAAAAAGAAATTAAAGCACAACCACAATTAATTTCTGGATTAGAGTTAGAAACATCTGCTAGGCAAGCAGCGGATAATGCAATGTCTGGATACATTGCTAATGCAGAAGCACATGATGCACAAATGGCTACACAAAATTCTTCTTTAGAGAAAAAAACAAAAGCTAACAAAGCAGAACAAGACAAACTTAATGACCTTATTGATGCTGGAAATAAATATATTGATACTGAGCAGAATAAGATTAATAAAATTCAAAAAGAAAAAAGTGCATATGACAGCCTTATTCAAGCACAAGAACAAAACATTCAAAATGAAAATACTTTAAATAATTTAAAATCTGCTATAACTAGAGCAAGAGCGGGAGGAGATTTACTTGCTATGGCAGATGCTCAAAGTAACTACAATGCAGAGTTGCAAAAACAAGCAGATGAAAAAGAAAAGCAAGCAAGAGACAATAGGTATGATCAAATGATGGAAAAGCACCAGAATAATATTCAAGGTGCTCAAAAAAAGATTGGTGAATATGAAAGTAAATTAAAAGATCTTGGAAAAGCTTTAGATACACTTTCACAAAATGCTTCGGATAAATGGAATATTATTGCAAGTGCAGCAACTCCCGCAACAGATGCCGCAAATGCGGTAAAGGATGCTATTTATAGCACAGCAATGCAAGGAAAATGGAATGATTTTAAAGATTTAGCTAAACAAGTTTTGGGTGCGGATGGTGTCAAGGGATACCTAGATACTGCAAATATTAATTTTGGACAATTAACGGGTGCAGTAAAAGAATTTGCTGACTCTGCAGCTGGAAAAGAAATGCAAGATGCTACAGATAAATTTGGAGAAATTGGAAATTTAATTAGTGGAATTACAGACAAAACTAAAGCAGCACAAGTTCAACAAATGGCTTATGCAGTAGTAGTTTCTCAAATTGCTAGTGGAAAAATTACAAATAAAAGGCAATTGCATACAGCTGAGAGCAAAGCCGTATCACTTGCTGAAGAATTTTATGGTGCTACTCCATTAAAGGGTGGACCAGAAGAAGGAAGTCGTGGAAACTGGAACGGAAAGAATGTTATTTTCCATAATTATTTATGGCATTCTTATGAAAATAATAAAGGAAAAATAGTTTACAAAGATTTAGCTGTACAACCCAAAAAAGGAGATAATGTTTGGATTGTAAAACCAGGCGTTACTGGACCACAAACTAAATATAATCTTGCAGATGGAGGATATATTTCAGGAGCAGGAAATGGAACATCAGACTCAATCCCCGCCCGTCTTTCAAATGGTGAATATGTTGTTAAAGCATCTGCAGTATCACAATATGGAACAGGATTCCTTGATGCAGTAAATGGACAAAGATTTAAAGATGGCGGTGCTGTAAAAACTGGAGGATTTGCTACTTGGGGAACAACACCGCCACCGTCTATAAATCATAGCATTTGGGCACAAAATAAGGGAGCTAGCCGAAGCCCATCCCGTGTACAAACACCGCCACAAAAAGATAAAAAACAATATGGTTCATCTTGGAGTGCCGTCTTTGATTCTAGTGATAGAGGACGGAAGGGATTCTGGGGTTCAGGAATTTTACACGATGTAGTAAATCCTTTTGTTCAAATTGGTCGTGGCGTTGGATATCAAACAGAAAGAGGTTTGAGAAATGCTGCAGCTGGAGTAGCAAATTTTGGAATAAATGCAGCAGCTGGAATAGCTGGAAGATCAGCAAACTATCACATGGAAGCATCAAAAAATTCATTATTTAAAAATAATCCATATAAAACAAAAAATGATAAAAATGGATTTAATGTAAAAAATTTTGCTGGAGATGTTGCTCTTGCAGGTCTTAATTTTGTTCCAATTAAATTAGGAAAATATTTGACTAAAATTCCAGTTGTCGGTCCAATGTTGGGTAAGGCTGGAACTGCCTTAAAAGATATATCAAAAAAGGGTTTAAGTTGGGCTGGAAAAGAATTACATTCGGCTGGTAAGGGATTATTTGAAAAATCTAAATGGTACTTAGGTGGTAAGAAATTATATCACGGCTCACCAGGCGATATTGCTTTAGGAGATACACTAAGATCTCGTAAAAGATTTGGTCCCTCTACTACAACCAGACCCGATATTGCAAAACAATACGCTGAGGGAAGGGGAATGTTTGGAGAAAAAGGAAAAGTTTATATTGTTAAAACTGCAGGAAATTTGTCTGGAAGTCAAGGAAAAACTAAATTATTTAGTAAAGATTGGTTAAGTAATCCAACAAGAGAAGTTAATTCAGATCAACCATTTACAGTTATTAAAGAATATGTTCCTTTATCAGAAAAACTTAAAAGTCTCGGTTTGCCTCAACTTAAAAATCTAACTAAAGACACATTTGCGACACTTTTATCTAGATTTTCATCTAAAAAACTTATAAAAGGTATAGAAGATTTGCAAAAAGATGCTTTAGGAATTGGACCAGCAAACAAAAAACTTGATTTAAAATCTAAAATTTTACATCTATATACTTTATTGCAATCAAGTATTCTTAAAAAATCAGCAGCTAAAAGATTAAATTTTGATGTAATTAAAGATTTAGAAAAAATGCTAAAAGACCCAATTAAATCCAATCCAAATATAATTGGTGGCGTTGATATAAAGTCTGGAATGTTGGGAATTGAAGATTTATTAAAAAAGACATCTACTCCAGAAGGGCTAGATCTGTTTAAAGTGATCTCCGAAAGGCTTAGCAGACACGATGATAATCTAAGACGCTTTGACCCAACCAGGAAAAATGGAGGATTTCCAGATTGGTATAACGGCGTTGCCAACCCAGCAAGGGGAGACCTGAATCATTTCCTTAGTTTGAGTAATTTTGGACAATTTAAACAAATTGGGAAAGAGATATTCCAAGCCCTTAAGATGAAGGGCATTAGATCAAATATTCGTGAAACATTCCTAAAAGGAAAATATAATTTGTTAGACTTATTGTTTAAACGACCAAAATATGAAGAAATTCCTTATACAACTAGAGAAGTTAATCCTAGAGACCCAGGTGATTACAGCATTAGCCTACATGAATATGTCCAAGAAATAAAAAAAGATTCAAAATTCAAAAATTTATTTTCTCATCTTTATACCGAGGATGGTGCACCAACACCAATTACAAAACTTTTTAGAGGTAGAGGTCTTTCTAAAGAACTTGATAATTTTGAAAGAAAAGATTTTTACGATATTAATAGATGGCGTAAGTGGCATGGAAAAGATTGGATGTCTGATGTAAATTTAATAAATAAAAAAGCAGAGTTATTTGAGGAAGAAAAATTGAAAGAAATGCCTAATGGCAGGGGGTATGTAGACTTAGAAACAGGTGCTAGATATTTCGCTGATGATCTTTTAACCCCTTATGATTACGCTACCTACATGAAAGAAAGGCTTTCAACTTTTAAAATATATTCTAAAATTACAACAGGAAAACCTAAGAATTTCTTTTCTGGATTAAAAGCTGGAATACAAAAATCATTGAGGTTTGACCCACTTGCCAAGCCAAAACTGAGAATGACAAGTCAGCAAGAGTATGAAGAATTTTTAAAAACAAAAATTGAAATTAATGACTATCGTTTGTTGGAAGATAAAATACAAAAAGGTAGGGCTGGAGAATTTCTAAAAAATTGGCTTGTTGAAAGAAATAAAAAAGATATAGAAAAAGATCCAACTCTGCTTGTAAAAAGATACAAGATGATGAACTCAAGGTCGGTTGAAGGATTTTTCTCGCCTACCCTTTGGGGAACATGGGATAACACAGCAACAAGAATGTCTTATTACGGAGATAATTTATTAACTCCTAGGGACATACCAACATATCTTAAAGAAAAATGGAAATTTTTTGCAACAGGATTATTCAAAAAAGCAGATGGCGGAAAAATATCTGGTCCAGGTGGACCAAAATCAGATATGATTCCTGCTATGCTTTCAAATGGAGAATATGTTATAAATGCAGAAGCAGTTAGCAGATATGGAACTGGATTTATGGATATGGTTAATGCAAAAAAGTTTGGAAGCGGTGGTCCAGTAATGAATGACTACATGAAGTCAGATATTGTACATCACCAGCCAATTGATGGGTGGAGATGGGACAAGAAAAAAAAGATGTATGTACTTCCAACAGTTGTTCCAAAATCAATTGCTGCAATAAACTCTATTAAACCAAAAAATCTTACTAGAATGTTTGATACTTCCGCCATGAATAAGTCAATAAGAGTTTCTGGGCAAACAGGGGCGGGAACTTTTAATAGCACCATTAATGATCATACAGTGTATAATATAACAGTGAACGCAAAAACTGGAGCAAATCCGCAAGATATTGCAAAGATGGTTATGGGAGAAATTCAAAAGACAAACAAGAGTATGGGAACAAGCAGAAGGCAGGGGGCTAGAATATAATGGCATATAGTGCATCAGCTGGAATTGCAGTAGCAACATCTGCAGCACCCACCATATTTTATCAACTAACAGATCATAACAGACAACCAATAACTATGGATTATGATGTATTAGAAAAAGTTGCTCGCATGGCAGATGGTACTATGAGAAAGTATGTAGTTTCTAGAAAAAGAAAAGTATCTGCAAACTGGCAGGACCTACCATCTGGAACTGGCAAGCCAGCAAATCCAGCAAACTCATCAACACTTAATTACGGATATACTTTCACTGTTGATGGAAATAAGGGTGGTGCATGGATTAAATCATTTTATGAGCAAAATATATTCAAACCAATTGTTGTTAGAGTTGTACACTCTCAGGATAGTGCTTCTATAAACTCTGACTCAGCATTTTATCCATCTCCAAATACTGCTGGTGAAACTTTTAATTGTTTTATAACAGGCTTTAAATATGATATAATTAAAAGATACGAATTGACAGATTTAGTCAATGTTAGCATAGAATTCACGGAGATTTAATGCTAGGTACAGCATCAACTCAGCAACTATTTGCATCGTCTACAGCAATTGCTTTAATCCCCCAAGTTTGGGCGGAATGGAATTACAATGCTCTTATTCAACCTTACACAACAACATCAAGTAGTGTTAGTGAAATTATTTCAGCAAATTCTGTAGCATTAAATACTCCATCATTTTGGACTGCATTAACAGATAACAACAAAATTAATGGAACCATTGCATATACATCATCCGCCTTTGGTATCAATTCCGTTGCTGACGCATCTGGAAAAGCTTTGTCATTTAAAATTTTAAGAAAAACAGCAACAGATTTTAATTGGAATCATAAAGGATTAATTTTTTCTACATTTTCTTCAAGCGCAATAGATCTTCCTAAAAATAATGGTTTTTATAAATTTGTTTTTTATGTAAAAAATGATGCAGTTAATTTTACAGATGGATACCCATCAACTATTAGTTCTAACGATGTAACAAAATCTGTAAGCTCAACTATTTCAACATCATCGTATTATTATCGTGTTGTTGGGGTGGGAGCAGATAATCAATCTCCAGGAATTGATTTAACCAATAATTCAGATAGAATATTTACTCAGCCAGATACAAATAATAATGCCAGCGTAACTCTTTCTTGGACGGCAGACCCCAAAGCTTTATCTTATAGAATTTATAGATCTACTAGTCCAAACTCCACTGAATATAGAACAGCAACTGCAAGTACAACTTATGTAGATGTTGTTAATTCTTGTATTTCTCAATCTTATGCCCCCTATTTAAATTCACATACAAGTATTGTTCCAAGAATTTCTGGAAAAGATTCAAGTAATAATGAAGTTGGAATATCTTATTTTAGTAAAAGTTCAGATACTTCTGTAGGAGATCTCTCTAACAGATCTAACTACATTGATGCTGTTCCAGATGTTTGGAAGAAAGTTGAATTATGGTTTACTGTTAATTTAAATACAGCAAGTGCTTTGTCTAAAGTTAATTTAAATTTTGACATAACTGCGGATTATGAAAATACTTCTGTTGCAGTAGATAATATTGCTTTGTATCAAGTATCAGAACATGACTACTACTTAAATGAATTTTATTCCACTAACTCCCCGTTTGAACCTTTAAGACCAGGAGAAGCATTTACCAATATTTTGATGCCATCTTCAGATAAAGTTATTCATGGATATAGTACATCTAACTCCAGTAAGCCCGCATCTTTTGGTGTCAAAAGCCCACAGATTATTATTGAAAAAGGATCAACAAATCCTTTTATTCAGATACTACCATCACAAGATGATAAGTTTACTTACTACATCTCTGACTCAAACGACAAAGCAATTCAAGCACAGTATGATAGATATATGTCTATCAATAAAATTGTTCTTAAATATAATACATCTTTTAATACAATATCTTCTGGGTCCGTACTTTTGTATACTGGACCTACAAATACTATAACTAAAATTTCATTGTCTTCTGGAGATTTTAATAGCAATGGTGTAACTGTTTTATATTACAATGGATCAAATTGGTCTACTACACCTTGGTCTTCTCCCCCACAACTAGATTCGTCTGGAGCATTACAAAATGTAGTTACTCAAGTTAGGGGAATTGGTTTTGTTGCTGGAACTATAACAAAACAAACAAAATACAATAAATTGTCAGATTCTGGAGATTTTTCAAAAGCTCACATTCTTGAGCTATCTCCTAGATTAGAATTAGATTTGTCCCCAGAATTAATATCTTATGATTGTAAAAAAGAACTTAGTTCTCCAACCACAGAAGGTTTTCCAATTTCTTATATTAATGCAAATAGTGGAAATCTAACTTTTTCAAATATTCCATTATATCAGTATGAGGGAGCATATGCTGCAACTGTATTTGAGAATAGATCAAAAAATGCAACATTTTACAATTTGTTAAGACAAGGAATTAAATTTAATTGTTTCTTAAAATCTCCAGATTTTCAAAAAGATTTAACAGAAAAAGTTCCGCAGTTTGTTTTGTATTCAGACTCATGGCAAATTAATGATATTGGTGAAGTTTCAGTTTCTTTGTACGATTACATGAAAGTATTTGCTCAGTCAGCAGAATCTCCAAGGTATGCTTGTGACAATAGCAATCTTTTTTCAATTATTACAACACTATTTGCAATATCTGGTTACAGCGACTATGATTATGATGGCTTGCTTAATATTTGTGCGGGATCTACTGAAACTTCATATTTTTGGTTTGACGAACAAAAAACTGTATTTGAAAATTTGCAAGAGTTACTCATAATTCATCAAATTGGAGCATTTATTGATGAGTATGGAATCATGAGATTTAAAAGTTTGTCTCAAATATTTAAACAAATAAATTCATCTAATTTCTATGCAGATTTTCCAGTAACAGATATTAATAAAACTGTTGAAGCATCAAATATTAATTATATTCCAAATTTAATACCAGACTCGTACAGCGAAACTGTATCTGAAAAGATTGGAAAAATTATTGCTAGGTATGCTCTTTCTTTAAGAAGTAACAGCATTGACAATTCTGGTAAATCGGGGGTATCAAGAGTTTCAGATACTACTACCGCAGCCTGGTATGAGATTGAAAATATTTCTTTACCAAGTTTTTATTTAGAAGAATCTTTATATTCAGGACAAAATTTTATGAAAGTTCCTGCTGGAGTTGTTAATGGAAAAAATGCAAGACACTCTTTGGGTAATTTTTCTGGAGAGCTTTTGATTGGAAAAGAAATTGTTTCTTATTCTGGAGTAGAGTATATATTTTCTAACGCAAATTCATCATCGCCAGTATATGTGGCTAGAAATGTTAAACAACAATCGGATATCAATGATGGTATTGCAGAAATAAATAGATTATCTCCTGATCAATTAGACAACAGGGTTGATTATCAACCAACAGGAAAAATTTTAAATGTTTCTCGTGGACTATACGGAACAAAAACAGAAGATCATTTAACAATAAAAACTAGAAATGAAATTGGAAAGTCGGCTGCAGCTCTTTTTAATACATATATATATAATGAAAAAGATGGAACAACAGCATCAGCACTAAAAGCACTGACTGCTACAAATACAGGATTATCACTAACATCTTCTAATAATAATCAAAGAGTTTTATTATCTCCAATTATTAAAGATGCAGATTATAATTTTTTTGCAATAGATTTTCAAGTACCAGTATCAGATATAACATCTGATTATGGTCAAAAAGCTGCTTTAGCTTGGGCGGGTAAAAATAAAAAGAGAAGAAGTCATGCAAAAGAAGTTTTACAAGATTCTAAACATTCTCAAGACCTTGAAGTTGGATTTTTCTTCAATTTAAATACTAATTCAACAAAAAACAAATCTAATTCTTCTAGCGCAACATATTTTATTGCTTTACAATTAAATAATACTTACAGTAAGAAAAAAGAATACACTTTGGCAATTTATAAACAATCTTCAACTACAAATCAATTGGTTCAAGTTGGAAAAACTAATGGTGCTGCTGCCAAAAATATTTCAATTCCAGCAATTTTTGATGGAAGAAATAATGAAACATCTAATACTGATACGGGATATCATAGGTTATCCATTTATGTTCAAGGTTCGTATTTAAAAATAGCAATAGATAATATTGAAGTTGCAACAGTTACAGGAACTTTTAATAATTTAGTTGGTTCTGAATTTGGTTTTTACATGAAGAATACCACATCCTTAAAACCAAAAGCTCATGTAAAAATTCAAGAAATATACGCAGATAAAGTTGTAGAAAATTTAGGTAAAAAAATTAGTGCATCGGAACTTGATATGACCCCAAGATATTATTTCTTAAGTAAAAAATATTTAAACAATATGATTAATAAAATTCCAATTAATTCAAATTCATTTTTATTTCAAGCAAGTCCTCAAGTTCGGGGAATAAAGAATTATAATGTTAAATTATCTGGAACTCCTATTTATTCAAACACCTCTGGCTTGCTTCCACATATTTATGGAGTGATTAATAGTGCTCAGGTTAGCAATGAAATTAGTGGAACACTAGGTCCAGTAATAAATAGTGATTTGCAATATTCAGATTTGTTTTGTGATCCATTTAATGCAAGATTTATTGTTGTAAATAATGCTAATGAATTAATTCCTTTAAGTGATAGCACTAACAGTGAAGTTATTCCATTAACTATCAATGCAAAAGTTTATCAAAAAACGTCAGAAAGAGTAATTGAAAGAATTGTTGATTCTAATCACTTAAATAATAGTAGAGAAATTCAAATTAAATGGGCTAATAATCAAAATCAAGTAGAGAAAATTTTAACTTTAATGGAAAAATCTTTAGATAGTTTTTATGCAACTATTAATTTATCTGTATTTTATAACCCACTTATTCAAGTTGGAGATTTTGCTCAAATTAGTTATTCTTTAAAAAGGATTGGATATGACCCAGGAGATCCTACCGTAACCCCAATAAAATGCTTGGTAACATCAGTTTCTCATAACTTTAGTTCAGGTTATTCAACTACAGATTTGATATTAAAGCCGATAATAATCTAAAAAATGGTATAATATATAGAATGGAGGATAAAAATGATTAATGAATTAAATGGATTTTTGCTGGAAAGTTCAGAAAAATTTGTCAATCCCGCATCAATTCCTTCTAAAAAAGTTATTACTATTTATAGGGATGACCCAAGAAACAATGCTGACTATATAGCAAATTCTAGTTTTGCAATTAATGTCTTAGATCAAGACAATCCTATAAATAACCTAGATGTAAAAACTTCTAGAGTATTAACTGGAGAAGCATCTAATCCAGAGCAGTATGTAGTAGAGAATACAAATCCAAATAGTTTTAACGTAGATAGATTAATTTCTGAATCAAAAACAGATACACCGTTAGGTTCTCCAGAAAATTTATATATTGGTCCAACATCTTGGCAATTAGAAGATTACTCATCTGCAGGAGATGGATCTATTAAATGGGTAGCATCACTATATTTTGATGATGTAGTCGGAGCATCTGAATATGAATACACACTGAATGCGAGCGCAAGTTGATAAAGGGAAAATACATAGTAAGGTCTGGAAATGAAATCCTAGCCGAAAAAGAGAACATGATTACTAGTAATGGAATTATTGCTATAAATTCATATCTTACAGATCAGATTGCTGATTGGGCGGGATCAATTGGATATGGCTGCGCATCAGCTCCAGCAACAACAGCATTAACAACAAGTCTTGGGTATGAGTTGGGAAAAGCTACTGTATTTAGTAAATATTATTCACCTACTGCTAGTCAACTTGTTGTAAAAGCAAGTATTGATAATAGTTTTTCTGGTTCAATTTTTGAACTTGGCGTATTTCCAACTAATCTTGTTAGCGCAAACAAAGATGCTTTTTCTTTTTCTAATTTTGATGAAACTGGATCTAGTGCTACAAATGCTTCTAGTTCATGGCTACAAGGCTCCTCACATCTAGATAGTAATACTTCTGCTTCACTTAGCAATAAATCTTTGGCAAGTGCTTCAAGTGTTTCTGTAAATACATCAAGCATTTTATCTATTTTTAATTTTGTAAAAGATCTTAGTGATTATACATCATCAGATTATTTACACCTTTTGTATTATGTATCAGGAGCTTTGGCTACTGCTCCAAATAGTCCAAGTGTAACTTTTACATTTTACGATAGTGCCTCTCAAATATGGTCTTCAAATTCAGCATCTTTGGACATAAGTTCTGCAGGATATAAAACTGCAAGTATTTCTATGGCAACTGCTACACAATATTGGAATGGTGTAACTCAAAATATTACAGCAAGTTTTGCCAACTCAGCTACTTCAAGTAACAAGTTAATAGTATTTGATGCATTAAGATTTAGAGATGGGTCAACAAATAAACCAATTGAAAATACACTTGTTAGTAGAACTACATATTCTAACCCAATTTTTACAACAACTTACGGACAGCCAATTCAAATTGAGTATTACTTAACGGTGTCATAATGGGTTTTATAAATTTAACGGGTCTTACTCCAGGAAAAACATACGATATTGTAGTAAGGGCAAAAAGCCCAGACGGTATTGTTTCTGTAAATTCTCTTGCTTATACCTTTACCGCACCATCCACCAACATAGATGGAACACAATTAGTTGCAACTAATCAATCTGTAGTAACTGCCCTTGCACCAAGTTCATCAAGTGTTACTGGTGGAGCATTAATTGCTGGAGGATTGGATGCAGGTGGTGCTGCTGCTGCAGGTGCATTAAATCTTGGAAGTGTTTGGAATGGTACAGCAAGTTCTATTGCTAAATTAACAGGCACAGCAAATACTGGGGCGGTAGTTATAAACAGCACTGGTATTCTAGGATATCAATTAACATCAACATCTTCGGGACAGGCTAACTTCTTTCTTGACACAGCATCAGGTAATGCTTACTTTAGAGGCACTATTTATGCAGCATCTGGACAAATTGGTGGGTTTAACATTGGTTCTACTAGTCTTTATAATACTGCTAGTGGCAATACAATATCTATGAACGCTGGTCTTACAGGAGAATATCCAAGTTTTAAGATTGTTGGAGCTTCATCTTCTTTGGTTATTTCTGGAGACGAATCTTATCCTCAAATTACATTTAATAATAATACTAGCACCATATACTCAAATTTACTAATTAAAGCAGGTGCAATCGCCTCTCCTGATTTTGGACCAACAGCATCAAATAATAGTCGTGGAGAAATTTTATTTTGGGGAGCTAATTCATCAAATCCAAATCAAGTTACTATTAGAAGAGTTGGTGAGGCGGGAAATGGTCCAGATGGAATTGCCTTTATAGATTTACAAACTAATGCAATACCTACAACTCCAGATGATATAAAAATTAATATTCAAGCTTCACAGGCATCAGTTACTGGTGCAACTATAGCCCCTGACGATAATGAAAAAGCTAGTATTGAGTTATACAAGTCTTTTGGAAACACATCTGCTTCATTATCTCCAGCATATTTGAAAATGAAAGTAAGTGAAACAGGCAATTCAAATACTATAACAATGTCTGCAAGTGAAACTTTTACAAATCAAGCTTTAAGAATCACTGGAGATTCAGGTACACAAAATAATTACTACTTAAGTGTAATTTCTTACGCAGCAGCATCTGCAACCGCATTTATTCAAACACCGTATTTTGGAAATAAGCCCGCATTAATTTTACAAGGTAGCAGTTTTCCAGGAAATCTATTAGAGTTTAAAGATAGTTCAGCATCACTATTATCTTATTTTAATAGATATGGTAAGTTTTTTGGTAGCCTTGAGATTGTTGATGGAACCTTAAATTCATCATCTGCAACATTTAATTTATTATCCACCCCAATAACTATAACTGCATTTGGTGGAGTAACAACACTTGATGTTGGTCCAATATCAGGTATTATTGGATCTAGAACACTTAATTTATTTACAAATTCAAATAATGTTGGTGGACAAAATACAATTAATATTGGAACATCTAGTGCAACACTAGGCTCAACCCCCCAAATAATAAACATTGGTAATGCTACTGGAACATATAATACTATTACAATTGGTGGCTCAACAGGTACTGCTCTAACCCTTAATGCAACAGCATCTGTAACTGGAAAAATTACTGCAGCATCATTTGTGGGTAATGGGGCGGGACTTACAGGAATTACTGCATCCGCCACAGGTTCAGTTACTATTGGTTCAACTACAATAGGTTTGGGTGGAACCTCAACATCCTTAACTGGTTTAACAAGTGTAGCAATATCAAATTCTAACTCTACTACAAGTCCATTTACAGTATCTACAGCAATTAACAATCAAAATTTAACTGGTAGGACAATATCTATTGCTACAACTGCTACATCTACGGATGCTACAACACCCATTGGTAGTAACATTAATATTAGCACAAATGCAATTACAACCGCCCTAACTACAGGTACTGCTACTGGCGGAAATATTATTATTCAAACTTCTGGTACAGGAGATAGTACCTCTCCAGGAAATATTACTTTGTCATCTGGCAATAACTTTACAATTACTGCTGCAGGATTTGCTGGAGCGATGAACAATTTTAATATTGGAGCAACTACACCAGGAACTGGAAACTTTACTGCATTAACTATAAGTGGATCTTCCGTAGCAACTCAGGCATATGCTAACAGTGCAAGCCTTAATGCATATAGTCAAGCATCTGCTTTTGCAGTAACACAATCAAATAGTGCATCATCCACTGCATACAATAATGCTTCTGCTTTTGCACTTACCGCTGCAAACTCTGCATCCCTTAATGCATATAATGCAGCTTCTGCATATACTGCAACGGGTGTACATAATAATCAAAGTGCATCTGTCAAATATGCAAGTTCGGCGGGATTCGTCTTGATATCTGGTCTTTCAGCTTCCACAATTACAATTGGTTCAACTATCATTGGTTTGGGAAATACATCAACAAGTTTATCTGGATTGAATAGTATTTCTGCAAGTACAATTTCTTTATCTAGTTCTATAACTGCTACATCTGCTTCAGTATCTGGAACAGTTACCGCAGCATCTTTTGTTGGAAGCGGGGCGGGACTTACAGGATTAATGGGAGCACTTGTATATTCTGCTTCATTTGCATCAGCATCAGCTATATCCTTCAATAATGTATTTAGTTCATCTTATACAAACTATAAAATTATTATAACTTTTAGCGCAATTACTTATACAGGATCAACATACACTCCAATAAAATTTGCTTTTAGGGCAGCAGGAGTTGACTCTTTGGGTGCTGGAACATACAATTCAGTGTATCAAGGATATTCATCTTTTGCTTTAGGATATAGCGCATCATCATTTTCTAGTAATTCTTTTATTTATGGTCCAGCAGTTGTTGTACTTAGTGTTGGACAAAATTTAGTTTTAGAAGCATATGGTCCCGCTACAACTACTACCCGAAAAGAAGTAGTTTCTCAAAGTTATCAAATGGGAAATCCAGGTGGAACATATACCCTTTCCCACACAGGATATAATACATCTGCAAGCGCATTTGATGGCTTTTCTTTATTATCAAGTTCTTCAAATAACAATTATACTGGAACTATTAAGATTTACGGATACAACAATTAATTGCATTTGTAATTAATAAATAGTACAATAAGTAAACAGACAACAAGGAGATATAAATGTCAGAACAACCAACTCAAGTAGATTTTAAGACACTAGAACTTCTAGTACAGGAACTACAAAACCGTATTGGTCAGATTACCAGTCAATATGAAACAAATCTTGCTATGCTTAAGGCACAAGCAACACAGGAAATTCAAGCTCGTGAACAGCGTATTCAAGAACTCCAGGGTGCATTGATCAATGCTCAAAAGGCAAAGGATTAATTATAGTCCCCGTGTACCTAGCGGTATGATTGCTCATACTGAAAAGGGGTATTTTTACATAAAAGGGGACAAGCGGTTTAAGTTTATTTCTGATAGAGCAAGATTATCTTGGAGCCTACATGAAGTTAATACAACAGAATCTGCTATGTCCGATGTAAAACTGTCGGGAATTGTTGGATTTAGAGATGGATCTTTAATCAGAGATATTTCAACAAATAAGTTGTATCTGATGGTAGATAACAAAAAGATGCTTATCGTTGACCCAGATGACTTAATTGCGCTGGGATTTAAAAAACATAATGCTATACTTGTTAGTAAGCGAGAAGCAGATTTTCAAAAAGATGGAGGAAATTTAAATGGCAGATAATATTTCTTTAACTGCTGCAGATATTAGTGGTTTACAAAGTACACAATATATTGCGCTTCATAGATTAGAAAACAATCAATTTCAATTTGGTGAAAAATCAGTAGTACCACTTATTGGAGATAATTCTACAGGAATTAAAATTTTTGCGTACTCTAAGACTGGAAATATTTCAACTGGTGCAGGAAAAGACAATCAATTTACTTTTGATTATTCCAACTTACACCTATCTGTTAATCCAGTAATTACAGCAACAATATCTGCAGAAAATGATATGTCTGCATATAATCCAAACATTACTGTTATTGGTGTATCAACATCTGGATGCACTGTTATTGTAAGTGCAAGCAAGATCCCGCCTGGAAATCCAAAACCAATACGAGTTAATCTAATTGCTATTGGATATGCCTAGTTATAAAGTTTTGAAATCTTGGGTCAAAAGAGACTCTATGATTTCAAGAGAAGGGTATATCTTAATTAAAATACCAGAACATCCCAAATCATTTAAAGGATGGTATTATGAGCATAGGCTAGTAATAGAAAAAAAGCTTGACAGAATCCTAGAAGTATGGGAAACTATACATCATATAAACGAAAATAAAACAGATAACAGAATAGAAAATCTATTCCTCTGTACCAGAGAGCAACACAACAAAGCTCACAAGTAGAAAGTAATAAAATGACAAACGATCTTAAGTGGATGATGGTAAGTGACGTACACTTTCCTCGCCATGACCCACGCAAAGTTGAGTTATTCCTAAAGGTAATGAAGTGGTGGAAACCAGATGCAGTAGACCTATTGGGAGATATTGATGATGCAGATTCTACAAGCCGTTGGGCTTCAGAGTACCCTGCTGAATTTACCATTCCTGTTAGTGATGGTGGAGTTCAGGGAACTAAAGAATTCCTTCATCAGATTAACAAGATTGTTCCAAAGGCAGATAAGCACTTCCATGATGGAAATCATGGGTGGACTCGTCATGGAGATTACCTCGCAAAGAAAGCACCAGCTTTCCTAGAATTTATTACTCCAGATTCCTTGTATGATTACAAGAACGCAGGATTTAATTGGCATGAGTATGACCAAGAGCCTGTGCATCGATTTGGAGATATGTATGCTCATCATGGAGAATCTATTTCTAAGCATGCAGGAGAGTCTGTTCGAAACGATGTAAATAACTGGGGTGTATCTCTAGTTCGTGGACATTCGCATAGAATGGGAACTTACTTCCAGACCTATAGTATTACTGGTCAGGAGTTGCGGGGATTTGAAATCGGACACCTTACTGATATTAGTAAGATGGATTACACTATCACAAAGAATTGGCAAGCAGGATTTGCAATTGGACATGTTGAAAATGGTAACTTCCCTCATATTCAACTAATTCAGATCACACCTGACTATACTTGCTATGTTGACGGAAAAAAGTTTTCCGTATAATTAATCTAAGGAGATTAAAATGAATCTAACAAATTCGCAGACAGTATCACTAACATTCCTAGCATTAGGAGTTTTGGTAACACTTCTAACATCTTTGGTAAAGACCCTAAGTTGGTCTCCAAAGACAACGCATACGCTTACAGCTATTTTAAGTTTAGTTGCGGGATATGTAAGTGCTTACTTCCAGAGAAATGGTACAACAGATCTTGAGGATGTTGCAAAGCACTTTGCATACATCTATACAACATCACAGTTTGTATACGCATATGCACTAAATAACACAGCCTTGAATAATTGGTTGCTTAAGTTTAACTTGGTTAATATAAAGAGTTAAATGTTTTGTAAGAACTGCACAGGCAGAGTATTTGTAGATAGAGTGTTTTCTCAGAAAATGCGTGTTGAATTATTCTGCCTTATGTGTGGTAAAAGATGGATAATTAAGAAGGATGAAGGTGCTTTAGGTCAATGGCTGTCGGAAAAAGAAAGAAGCCTGTCGAAAAAATCTTATATTTCTACTTAAACAATAATATCCATAAGGCACTTCATAGAAATCGTGCCGAAGACTTGTTGATTGCTTGGGATTATAGTAATGAAAAAAGAGTAGCATACTCTTTATCAGATGTAGCCAAAAATAAAAAGGGTGCATATACTATAACCCAAGCAGCCAAGTTGATAAATAGAAGTCCAGATACTATTAAAAGACACTGGCGATCTGGAGAAATTAGAAAACCCCAACAAGTTTACTCCCTTGATGAGAAAAGAACTCCAGGAAAATTTTATTTTAGTGAAGATGATATGCGGGAATTGCAAGATTTTTTCAAGACAGTTCACAGGGGTAGACCTAGAAAAGATGGAATGATTACACCTAGTAATATTCCTAGCAAAGCAGAATTAGAAGCATTGATGAGAAATGAAAAAGTTCTCTATGCTAAAAACGATAGCGGAGAATTTGTTCCTGTATGGAAAGCTCCAGAATGGTAGATTATGAGTATCGAAAATGATCCAAAGAAAATTCTAAAATCATCCTTAGAAGTTCTTCAAAAATCCTATAAGGTTGCAAAAAAGAAAGATGATTTAGAGAATATGCTTGCTATATCCGATAGACTTATGCTACTATATGAATTGCTATCAAATATAAAAGATAGCAAAAAGGGTAACTCCCTAGGATTTTTAAGAGATATGGCGGAAGATGAATAATACAAGTGTAAGAGTTAATTTAGAGTTTGTGAGAAATCTTGGCAACTATGAGAGCATTAGAATTTCTATTGGTGTAGAAGATGCTGTACGTCAAGGTGAAACAGTTAACGAAGCAACAGATCGTGTTTATGAGTTTGTAGAGACCAAACTTATTGAAAAATCAAATGAAGTAGAAGACGAACTTAAGGGTCATAAGAAATAATGACAAAGGAAGATGCTAAACTTGCTCATGCTTTGGTGAGCAAGTATGTTGCGTTATATCAGGATAAATATTCCAAAGCCCCACATATTAATCGTCACAGAGAAAAGTGGGCTATGCAGGATGTAATAGATAGCGTAGGCTATGATAGGTCAAAAGAACTACTTGACTATTACTTCAAAATCACAAAACCAGGTCATCCTTTAACTTGGTTTTTTTACAATTTTGACAAAATTGATGAGAAT
>Ga0209499_1000286_pt1 | contig 37475 bp, 31 predicted proteins | sample C_130208_EF_Meta_FD_187306 | JGI IMG/M metagenome (GOLD analysis project Ga0209499, IMG submission 187306) | Freshwater microbial communities from Lake Croche, Canada to study carbon cycling - C_130208_EF_MetaG (SPAdes) (version 2) | ecosystem: Environmental > Aquatic > Freshwater > Lake... | reverse complement strand
ATTATAAAATTACCAAAATTATCTCATTAAACGGCAATGACCTGATTTTATTGCCCTTAGATATTTCTTACCTTTGTCGAACAAAACACAATTTGAATGATATTAATTAACGATACCGTGATTAGCGAGGATGTGGCAGATGAATTTTTTGTCTGTGATTTAGCTAAATGTAAGGGAGCTTGTTGCGTAGAGGGAGATATGGGAGCACCCTTAGAGGAGGAGGAATTGGCTATTTTAGACCGAATTCAGGAGGAAATTCGTCCGTTTTTATCGGCGGATGGTCTCGCAGAAATAGCCAAACAAGGTAATTATGTCAAAGAGGAAGATGGAGATTTCTCTACTCCCATCATTGCCGGTCGGGAATGTGTATATGCCCTTTATGATGAAAAGGGTCATTTAAAATGTGGTATTGAACAAGCCTATTTTGCGGGTAAAACAGATTTCAGAAAACCAATTTCTTGTCATTTATACCCCATTCGCATTCAGAAATTAGCAGAATACCAAGCTTTAAATTACGATCGATGGACTATTTGTTCGGATGCCTGTTCACATGGAAAAGAATTAGGCGTGCCTATTTACAAATTTTTAAAAGATCCCTTGATTCGTAAATTTGGTATCTCTTGGTATGCAGAATTAGAAAAAGAAATTGACGAACGAAAGCTCGATTAAATGAAAAATGCGTTCGATGAAATTTATGCCTTAGTTAAATTGATTCCTTACGGAAAAGTAAGTTCCTATGGGGCCATTGCAGCTTATTTAGGTATGAAAGGGGGAGCTAGAATGGTGGGTTGGGCCATGAATGCCTCTCATACGGATCCAGAAATTCCGGCTCATCGGGTAGTTAATCGCAACGGAGTCTTAAGTGGAAAGAATTTTTTTGGGGAGGGGGTCATGCAAGACCGATTGGAATCAGAGGGGATCAAAATTCAAGCTGATCAAATTATTGATTTTCCTAAGGTTTTTTGGGATCCTATGATTGAACTTCTTTAATCGTATTTGGGGATCCTATGATTGAACTTCTTTAGTCGTATTTTGGGATCCTATGATTGAACTTCTTTAATCGTATTTTGGGATCCTATGATTGAACTTCTTTAATCGATTTTATATAAAAACTTTTTTCCGCCCAGTCCACTCATTTGCCTTTTAATGTTTGCTGTCCTTCTATTGATGTAATTGGAAGGATTTTCAATCGAGAAACGGATGGGATTGGGGAGACATGCGGCAAGTCTAGCAGCTTCAGTAGTACTAGCTTCCTCAGCCGAGTGATTGTAAAATCGCCTACTGGCTTGTTCGACGCCAAAAGTCATTTTACCTGTTTCAGCCACATTTAAATAGACTTCCATAATCCGTTTCTTCCCCCAAACGAGCTCAATCATCAACGTGAAATATACTTCTAATCCTTTTCGGATATAGCTTCTTCCTTGCCATAAAAAGACATTTTTGGCCACTTGCTGGCTTATCGTACTCGCCCCTTTGATTTTTTTTCCTTTCATATTGGACTGTACCGCGCCCCACATGGACTTAAAATCAAAGCCATAATGTTCCGGAAACAATTGGTCCTCAGAGGCCAAAATAGCTAAGGGGTAGTTTTTGGAAATCTGTGAATAGGGCGTCCATTGGCTATGAATTTGGCTTGGTTTTCCTTCCTTCATTGCATCGATTTTCCGACTGGCCATGGTTGGTGTTAAATATATGGGAACAAATTTTAATAAAACAATGGCAAAAACCGTAGATATCCATACATAAAATAGATAAAGCCCCAATTTTCTAAAAAAATAAGTCAAGTTCCATTTTTGATTTTTCTTGTGTGAATTGCTGTTCAATGGGTCAAATTTGGATGACCTATTCGTTGACTTAACATCCTTATTAAAAGTGACTCTTTTGGCCATAAACGAGTAAAAAAATAAAGTTTAAATTTACAATTAAATCATAATCAAACAATGAAAAGGTCTGCAGCTAATTTATCAGCGACTAACGAACCTTTCTCTGTCAAAATCAAATGATCATCAAATTCCAAGGCTAACTCATTTTTTTGCCAGTTTATAATGGTTGCCTTTGGAAATTCTACGTCCAATTGATTAAATGATTCCCTTAGTTTTGACAAATTAATACCCCATTTGGTTCTTAAGCGGGTCATGACGTACTCGTTAATTTTGTTGGCCTCCGTTAATATTTCAATTTCCGCTGGAATTTTTTCTTCCAGAATTGACTTCATATATAGGCCATTTTTAGCCACATTCCATTGCCTAGAAACTTGGTTAAAGCTGTGTGCGGAGGGCCCCACACCTAGATAAGATTCTTGATTCCAATAGCTTGTATTATGTTTTGAGTATTGCTTGTTTAAAGCAAAATTCGATGTTTCATAGGCTTCAAAGCCTTTTTCTGCTAATAATTTCCGAGTGAAAGTGAATTTTTCAGAAAGCGTCGATTCTGATAATTCGCTAAAAACACCCTTTTTCTTTTGTTGGCCAAAGACCGTTTTGGGTTCAATAGTTAAACTGTATGCGGAAATGTGATTGACATTTGTGCCAACAGCCTGATCAATATCGTAAGCTAAATCTTTGAGATCATTGCCAGGAATTCCGTAGATCAAATCAAGACTTATGTTATTGATACCCATGTCTTGAGCTTTAGAAATGCAAGTTAGCGCTTGTTCAGATGAATGATTTCTATTCAACAATCGAAGGTTTTCCTCTCGAAAAGATTGAATTCCTATGCTAAGCCTATTGACCCCCAGTGTTTTAAGGTCTGACAAATAAGTTGGATTTAAATCTTCAGGATTAGCTTCTAATGTAATTTCTGAATTATTCTCTATTTGATAATTTTGGTAAACGGTATGGAATATTTGTTCTAATTCAAGCGGGGATAAGAGGGAAGGGGTGCCACCACCAAAGTAAATAGTTTTTATTTTTTCACCATTTAAATATTCTTTTTGAAGGACTATTTCTTGGCAAATGGCATTCACTAAATTCGATTTATTAGCTAAATTGGTGCTAAAATGAAAATCACAATAGTGGCAGGCTTGATGGCAAAAAGGGATATGTAGGTAGAGGTGCAAAACATTTAAGGTTCAAAAATAAGGCAACTTAATTGGTCAGGATTCAACATTTTAGTCGCCAAAGATTGCAATTGGGTTGCCGTAACTAAGTCAATCTGCTCAAACAACTCTTCCAGCGTCTCAATTTTTTCTCGGTCTAATAGGTTTTTGGCCATCATCAACATGAAATTCAGGTTACTTTCTTCAGCCATGGCCATTTGGCCTTTCAATTGAGATTTTATTTTTACTAATGCGGATGCTGTTAGTTCTCGGTCTTTTAATTTGTTAAACTCCTTATGAATTAATCGGATGGACTTAGCGACTTGATTGGGCTCTGTTCCAAAATAAATGGCCCAAAAACCCGCATCCATATAGCTTGTAAAATTCGCTTCGATCGAATACACTAACCCGTGCCTTTCTCTGACCGATACATTTAAGAGCGAATTCATGCTAGGGCCACCTAATAAATTGATCAACATAAAAAATGCCAATCTATTAGGGTTTTCGATGGCATAGGATTGTCGGCCAATCGCGACATGGGATTGATTGAGGCCTCTTTTTGTGATTTTTTCGAATGGAATCATCTCAGGAGGAATGATCCGATTAATGTGCTGTTTTTTGCTTTTTATACCCCCAGCATGCTTTTCTGCCCAAGCAAAAACCTTCTCATGTGCTAATTTGCCAATGGACGAAATGACAATTCTTGAGGTATCTAAATTTCGTTCTATAAACTGGTGTAAATGGTTCTTTGTGAATGATTTAACTGTCTCTTGAGTACCTAAGATATTAACACCTAAGGGGTGATTTGGGAATAATAATTCATCAAAATCATCCTGAATCGCATCTTCTGGCGCCTCATAATACATGGACATTTCTTCCAAAATAACACTTCTTTCCTTTTCAATCTCCTTTTCGGGAAAAGTAGAATTGAATGTGATGTCGGTTATTAATTCAAGTGCTCTTTCGAAATAAGGGGTTAAAATGGAAGCATGAAAACAAATTTTTTCTTTGGTGGTATAGGCATTTAATTCGCCTCCGATGAGATCAAGCCGATTAATAATCTGGATGTTGGATTTTTTTTCTGTCCCTTTGAATGCTAAATGTTCCCAAAAATGGGCTAATCCTTGTTCTGATTCTAACTCATCCCGACTTCCGATGTCCAACATGATGCCCACATGCGAAATCTCGGTATGCAACACTTGGCGATGTACAATCGTTATTCCATTAGCTAATGTTTTTGTTTGAATTGAATTCATAAAGGGGTTTTTACCAAAAAGATCTCAAAATTAATTAATTTTATATCGAATCACTCATTTTTCTTTCATGTCGCAAGTCTCCAAGGTATTAATAATTCAAACCGCCTTTTTAGGAGATGCCGTTTTACTTACTTCATTGCTGGAGAAAATTAGAATTGAAAGCCCAAACACGACGATTCATATATTGATTCGAAAAGGATTTGAAGACGTTTTTAATGCTTATCCATATTCTAATTTGGGCCAAGTTTGGACTTACAACAAGAGTATTAAGCTAAAATCTTGGTGGGCTTTACACCAAGAATTAGCTAAGGAAAAATTTGATCAAGTTTTTGTCGCCCAACGTTTTTTTGGCATGGGGCTTTTAAGTATTTCGATAGGAGCTAAAAAAGTCATTGGTTTTGATAAAAACCCATTATCCTTGTTTTTTGATGAAAAAGTGGCCCATGAATTTGGCCAAGGAAAACATGAAATTGAAAGAAATACCCAATTGCTGACTTCATGGCTAGGAAGCCAAGTACATAGACCATTTTTGGATGCCAGTCAAAGGGGTCATTTTTCAAGCGATTTGCCAGCCCATAATTACCTCTGCATTTCCCCGGGATCTGTGTGGAAAACCAAGCGATTTCCGGTTCACAAATGGATCGATTTTATTCGTTTATTGCCTAGAGATCTAGAGATAGTATTAATGGGGTCTAGGGCCGAAAAACATCTTTCGGATGAAATTACGCAAGCTTTTAGCGAGGATTCACGTAAAATTCAAAATGCCTGTGGTCGATATAATTTGTTAGAAGCCCTATCAGTTTTTCAGCAAAGTCTAATGAGTTTTGTGAATGATTCAGGTCCTTTGCATTTATGTTCGGCAGTGAATACGCCGACTGTAGCTATTTTTTGTTCTACGATTCCTGCCTTTGGCTTTGGGCCTTTGGCAGAAAAACATAAAATTATTGAGGTAAAGGAAAAACTTTCCTGTAGGCCATGTGGGGATCATGGAAAGAAATCATGTCCAGAAATTCATTTTAATTGCGCAAATTCGATTGAGGTGACTGAGATGTTCCAAGCCTATCAGGAATTTTTACCCTCTAGAAGCAAGTAAATAGAGAACTGCCATTCGGATTGCCACTCCATTTTCGACTTGGTCTAAGATGATGGAATGGGGTGAATCTGCCGCATCGGAACTTAATTCTACCCCTCTGTTGATCGGCCCTGGGTGCATTAAAATAATTTCTTTGGGCAATTCATCTAACATTTTCCTAGTAATTCCGAAGGTTTGCGCATACTCACGAAGACTTGGGAAGTATTTGATTTGTTGGCGCTCCAACTGTATCCTTAATACATTCGCGGCGTCGCACCAGGCGAGGGTACTTTTGACATCATGCGAAACCTCGACGCCTAAAGATTGAATATGTTTAGGTATTAGCGTGCTAGGGCCACATAGTCGGACTTCAGCCCCTTGTTTTTTTAGGGCATAAATATTGGATAGAGCCACTCGAGAATGTAAAATATCTCCTATGATCGCTATTTTTTTACCCGCTAAATCCCCCAAATTCTCACGTAGTGAATAGGTATCTAAAAGCGCTTGGGTCGGATGTTCGTGGGTACCGTCACCGGCATTAATGATGTTCGCTTTAATGTGTTTGGCCAAATAATGTGGTGCTCCGGGACTCGAGTGCCGCATGACGATCATGTCGACTTTCATGGCTAAAATATTATTGACCGTATCTAATAAGGTTTCTCCTTTTTTTACGGAGCTACTTGACGCAGAGAAATTGATCGTATCGGCCGATAATCTTTTTTCGGCTAGTTCAAAAGATAATCGCGTTCGGGTTGAGTTTTCAAAAAATACATTGGCAATCGTGACATCACGCAGGGAAGGAACTTTTTTGATAGGTCTATTGAGAACCTCTTTGAATTCCTTGGCCGTTTTAACAATTAGGTCAATGGATTCCGCGTCCAAATCTTTAATTCCTAATAAGTGAGGCGATGTTAGCATATTTTTATTGGGTAATTAGCCAAATTTTATCTGCTTCATGTCCTTGCTCAGTCCATTCCACTAATACTTTCTCGGTGCTCATGGTGTTAACGCTTTTGCCCACATAATCAGGGTGTATGGGTAAATCTCGACTATATATTCGGTCGATCAAGACGCAAAGTTCTACTTTAGCGGGTCGGCCAAATGCATTTAAGGCATCCATCGCCGCTCGAACCATTCGGCCCGTAGCTAAAACGTCATCCACTAAGATAACGCGTTTATTTTCGACTAAAAAGGGTATTTCGGTTGAGTTAGGCGACAGAGGTTCCCCTCGTCTAAAGTCATCCCTATAAAATGTCGCATCTATTTTTCCAAGGAGGGGGGGATTCTCTAAGTGTTTGCTTAATTCAGCTGCTAACCTTTCAGCAAAATAGATGCCTCTAGGTTGTAAACCTAAGATAACAGTTTCCGTTCCATCTATTTGATTTTCAATGAGCTCTTGGCATAACCTTGATATGGTTATTTCCAACAATGGGCTTGATAGAATCAGCTTGCGAGTCATTGCTGCAAAGGTATTAAAATTTTCTGAGCAATTATTAAATAAATATAGTCTCGTTTAAATCAAATAAGGGTAACACTTGGTCTTTATCTGAGATAATCGGGTTTTCAAGGGTCCAATCAATGGCTAATTCAGGGTCATTCCAACGAATTCCCGACTCCGCATTTTTGTTCCAAAAATCAGTGCATTTATACACAAATATCGTTTCTTCTAATGCGATAAAACCATGGGCAAAACCCTGAGGTACATAGAGCATATTGCCTTTTTCTGCCGTTAATTCAAACTTTTCATGCTGTCCAAAGGTAGGGGAGCTTTTACGTAGGTCCACAATCACATCGATGACCTTTCCTGCCATGCAACGTACTAATTTGCCTTGAGCATGGGGGTCTTTTTGAAAATGTAATCCTCTCAATACTCCAGCGATGGAAAAGGAGTAATTATCTTGCACAAAATTTTCTGATATGCCGTTGGCCGAGAACAAATTTTGATTGTAAGACTCATAAAAATGACCTCTATCATCAAAAAACTTAGTGGGAACACATTCAATAACTCCAGGGAGTTGGTGTTTTATAAATTGCATAGAATACGGTAAGTTTGGTCTTCCTTTGTTTGATTTTGCCTAGGAAAAACCTTTATTTGTGTCAAAATTATTGATATTTAGGCATTAATACAAAGCCTTCTTTTCAAAACGACATGAATTCAATTCAATTAGTTCAACAAATCGAATCAAAGGGCTCTTTTTTATGCGTGGGCTTAGATTCAGATCCTCGATTAATTCCATCAAGTTTCAATAAAGAATTGGATCCCATTTTCGCTTTTAACAGGGCGGTCATAGACGCGACAGAGAAATATGCGGTGGCTTATAAACCCAATATTGCTTTTTATGAAGCTTTGGGGCCAAAAGGTTGGGAGAGTTTGCAAAAAACGATGGATTATATTCCCAAACATATTTTTACCATAGCGGATGCTAAGCGTGGCGATATTGGGAATACAGCTTTAAAATATGCACAAACTTTTTTCGAGCCAGCTTCGAGTGGATTTAATTTTGATTCGATTACTGTAGCACCCTATATGGGGAAAGATTCAGTGACTCCTTTTTTAAGCTTTGAAGATAAGTGGGTTATTTTATTGGCCCTAACCTCAAATGAGGGGAGCGAAGATTTCCAATGGCTTCGGGATGAAAATAATATACCGCTTTATGAGCAGGTGATGCGCAAGGCGATGGAGTGGGGGGGCGTGGACCAATTAATGTTTGTGATAGGAGCGACGCGAACGGATTATTTAGCACATGTTCGTTCGATTGCACCGGATCACTTTTTTTTGGTACCTGGGGTAGGAGCGCAAGGCGGAAGTTTAGCAGATGTGGCTAAGTATGCTATGAATTCAAAAGTGGGTTTATTGGTTAATTCCTCAAGGGGAATTATTTACGCGGGAGATGACACGTCAGTTTCTGCGGCTAGAGAGGCCAAAAAAATCAAAGATGAAATGACTCAGTATTTGGATCAATTTTGGATAAAATAAAATATGGAATTAGGCATAGGAACCCCCGCATTATTATTTTCAACAGTTTCCTTGTTGATGATCGCTTTTACCAATCGATTTATGTCGATGGCCTCGTTGATCCGAGGATTGCATGAAAAGTTTCAACTAAACCCCGCCGAATCCATTTTGAAACAAATTCAAAATTTACGTTTACGAATGACCTTGATTCAATACATGCAGATCATTGCCATTATAAGTTTGATCTTAAGTGTGATATGCATGTTTTTGTTGTTTATGAATGAGCAATTGATTGCTCGCTGGTTTTTTGGATTAGGCTTATTGGGAATGAGCATCGCCTTAGGATTGAGTGCTTGGGAAATCACGATTTCGACGAAGGCGCTGGAGGTCGAATTATCTGATATGGAAGATGTTCTTGGAAAAAGTAAATAAAATTCAATTATATTTCAAAAAGGTATTTTAAAATATGAAATTTTTATTATTTTTGTGCACAAAATTGATGTAAAAACCGAAGGGTTTCAAAAATACTACTTAGGCGGATTGAATAAAGGCTCGGGATTTTTCTGAGTCTTTATTGTTTTAGGCCTTTAAGACTAGGGCAGAAAGCGGAGGTAGCTGGGTGGATAGGGAGAATGCTTTCCCTTGCCAATTGATTTCTTCGGTCATCACGGCTCCGGAAATTGGATAATCGCTACCACCATATATTCCTAGGTCTGAATTGAAAATCACCTTCCAAACGCCGGGCAATGGCACTCCAATTCGGTAGTTTTCTCTTGGAATAGGAGTTAGGTTCAGGATGACGATAATTTGTTGCTTCGTAGTGTCTCCCTTTCTTAAGAAGCTGATGACCGTGTTTGCTTGATCATTCCCTTCAATCCATTCAAATCCATCGTATTCGAATTGTTTGATATGCAAAGCGGGTTCTTGCTTATACAATTTATTGAGTGCTTTAACCGTGTTTTGAATGCCTTGATGTGCGGGTAAATTTGTTAAATGCCAATCGATACTTTGGTCATGATTCCATTCATTGAGTTGGCCAAATTCGTCCCCTTGAAACATCAGTTTAGTTCCAGGGTGCATAAATTGTTCACTGAAAAGCAGTCGGAGATTGGCGAATTTCTGCCAATCATCCCCTGGCATTTTTTGTAGCAAAGCACCTTTCCCATAGACCACCTCATCGTGAGAAAGGGGCAGGCAAAAGTTTTCGGCAAAGGCGTAAATCAATGAAAACGTCAATTCATTGAGGTGGTGTTGGCGATAGATAGGATCTTTTTGGAAAAACCTGAGTGTGTCATTCATCCATCCCATCATCCATTTTTGGCTAAATCCGAGTCCTCCATGGTGCACGGGTTTGGTGACGCCATGATAGCTGGTAGATTCCTCGGCAATCATTTGGATGTCTGGAAATTCAGCAAATAGGTGGGTATTTAAATCCTGTAGAAATGAAATGGAATCCAGGTTATGGTTTCCACCCAGTTCATTTTGTTCCCATTCCCCTTCATTTCTAGAATAATCGAGGTAGAGCATGGAAGCTACAGCATCTACGCGAAGGCCATCGATGTGATAACGATCCAACCAAAAAGCAGCATTAGAAAGTAAAAAACTTCTAACTTCCTTTCGACCATAGTCGAAAATATAGGATTTCCAGTCGGGATGATAGCCCTTTTTAGGGTCAGGGTGTTCGTATAAACAGGTTCCATCAAAATTCCTCAATCCATGTTCATCACCCGGAAAGTGGGAGGGAACCCAGTCTAGGATGACTCCTATGTTGGCCTCATGCAACTTTTCCACTAAATTCATGAATTCCTGTGGATCTCCAAATCTGGAAGATGGAGCAAAGTATCCCGTGATTTGATATCCCCAAGAAGGCGCGTAGGGATGCTCCATGATGGGCATAAATTCCACATGAGTGAAGCCCATTTCTTTCACATAGTCGACCAATTTATGGCTTAAATCTGTGTAGGATAGGTAATTATTGTCGAGTGTTTTTTGCCAAGATCCTATATGGACTTCATAAATGGACATGGGCGATTTGAGGCTATTTTTTAAGGGCCTATTTTTTACCCAGGATTGGTCTGACCATTCTTTATAGGTATTCCAAACGATGCTGGCGGTTTTTGGCGGAGTTTCGCAATAAAGACCCATGGGGTCTAGTTTTTCTAGATATTCTCCTGATTTTGTTTTAATGCCAAATTTATAGGTTTCACCGGTGTAGACGTTGGGGATAAAGCCTTCCCAGATTCCGGAGGAATCCCACCTTGGAAATAGGGTATGCGATTCTTTATCCCAAACATTAAAGTTGCCTAACACATGTACTGATTGCGCATTAGGGGCCCAAACGGCAAAAAAAGTTCCTTTTATGCCATCCTTTATAATTTCAAAAGCCCCTAATTTTTCGTAAAGCCTTGAATGCTTGCCGTGTAAGAAAAGGGAAATGTCGAAATCACTCAGGAGGGAATGGGGAAGAACATGGGACATAAAGGCTTCTAAATCAATTGTTAGGCTAAAATAGCGAAATTTAATTAGATTTATTATGTATTTATTTTAAAGGACTATTTTGAATCTTTAGCAAAAACCTCTACCTTTGTGCCACCAAATTCAGTTTTGGTCCGTTCGTCTAGGGGTTAGGACACGTCCCTTTCACGGATGAAACACGGGTTCGATTCCCGTACGGACTACTTAAGCCCTCTCAGAAACAAACTGAGGGGGTTTTGTCTTTTAGTGTCTTGATACTGCTTCAATAATTGATTATTTCCAGCTTATCTGGCCTAGTCTATTGTCTTGTCATTCTATGTAAAGTCCCCATTTTGTATCACAACAAGGGTATATGTATATTGTACATTTTCGTGAAAATTTTTACTCTTTTCTCTTGATAATTTAACAAAATTCATGTCTTTATTTTTAGATTTAATTTTTGCCAAAATTTAATGATAATTGATAAATGCGCTGTTTATTATTAAATAATGACTAAATAATTAACAAAATACCTTTTGTGTTAATTTAAAATTATCATTTTGAACTCTTGCCCGCAATAATTCTATATATTTTAAATTTGTTTTTTAATGATTGTTAGTTTTTAAAATATTTGTTAGTGTATTTAAATAGGTTTATAATTTTTTGTATTTTTTTGATATTTACCCTTTCAGGATTTAACCATATTTTAGGTGCGGATATTCTAGGAATCGTTAAGGATTCTAAAACAGGTGAGCCTCTCGTGGGGGCTAATATTCTAATTCAAGGTACTAAATGGGGTGCAGTTGCTGGATTAGATGGGACTTTTCAAATTAAATCAATCCCTTCGGGAGATTTCCAAATACGGGTTACCTATCATTCTTATAAACCTCTTATACAAGCATTTTCTGTCAAAAATGAAAATATTTTTCTCCAATTAAATTTGGTTGAGGATAATGATGTAATCTTAAACGAAGTGGTGATTAGTGCTTCAGCTAATAAATATACGGATCAATATGCTAGACAATCAGAGCGCAATGCAAATCAATTGATGAATATTGTTTCAGGTAAATCAATCGAAATTTCCCCTGATTTAACGGTTGCTAATCTAATTCAGCGTGTTTCCGGTATTTCCATTGAAAGGAATAGTAATGGTGATGGTCAATATGCTATTTTACGTGGGTTGGATAAGCGCTATAATTATACACTCGTTAACGGAATAAAAATTCCAAGTCCTGATAATAAATATCGTTATGTTCCTTTGGATATATTTCCTTCCGAATTGTTAGGGAGGTTAGAGGTTTATAAAACACTAACTCCAGATTTAGAAGGAGACGCAATAGGTGGAGTGGTGAACATGGTGATGAAAGACGCTCCGAATCAAAAAGAATTACTTGTCAACTTTTCGTTTGGATATAATGAACTTTTTATTCATTCGAAGTTCGGAAGTTTTGCTCCCAATAATATTCAATCACCGTATGAATTAAAAGGGAAGAATTACAGTGCTACCAATAAAGACTTTTCTTTAAATTCAAGAAATATCACCAATGAGACTCCAATGCCCAATGTGGTTGCTGGGCTTTCGTGGGGAAGTCGATATTTTCAAAATAAATTGGGAGTCATGCTTGCCGGAAGTTATCAAAATTTATACCGTGGAAGTTTGAGTTCTTTTTATTCATCTACTGTTTATGATATTGAAAAGACTTCTCGAATTACGAGTTTCTCTGAAAGAGACTTCTCTGATCATCAAAGTAGACTAGGATTACATACAAAACTAGACTACAAGTTTAATAAGCGACATAAACTACAATTTTATCAAGCTTATTTGAATTTAACGAATGCCCAACTCCGTTCCAGTAAAACTACTGAATTTTCAAGCGGGGGCTATGATCCGATCAAGGGAAATGCAGGTTTGAGTTTTTCAACAAGATCTCGTTTTACTCAACAGCAAATTTTGAATAGTACCTTGCAGGGTATACATGATTTATCAACAAATTTTAAATTAAATTGGTCAGTTGTTTATTCGTTCGCTTCTAATAATATTCCAGATAATACATCAGTAAGCATCTTAGGAAATCGAGAAAATTTTATAGAAACAAAAACGTATGCCACCCAAATGTTGCGTAGATGGGAACATAATTCCGATCAAGATTTCGCAAATTATGTTTCAATAAGTTATGATACTCGACTAAATGAAATCGACATTCAACTTAGCACTGGAGGTCTATACAGGTATAAATGGCGAGATAATTTCTATAATAATTACCAATTCCAACCTGAATCTGCTTTCACCTTATTTGGAAAAGATTTTAATCAAATTAATGAGATTAAATTCTCACTAAACAATCCTCGCGGATCGGTTGCTTCTGCTCTTACTTACCAGGCAACGGAACAAATTGTAGCGGAATATTTGATGGCGAAAATTCATGAGAAACGCCTTCAAACAATCATCGGCCTAAGAGTAGAACATACGGATCAAGGATATGAAATGCTGTTTCCATTAGGTGAACAACGTCCAACAGGAAATCAAATTTACACTGATTTATTGCCTAGCGTACATCTAAAATATGCACTAGATTCTAAGCAAAATATTCGAACTTCTTATTTTCATTCCATTAACAGGCCCGGATTTTTCGAAATTGTTCCAGGGAAAGTGGTTAATGAAGAATTTCAAGAAAGAGGAAATCCTGATTTGAAGCGCGCTGAGGCAGAAAATTTTGATTTGAGGTATGAGTTTTTCCCCAATGCCTCCGACCAAATATTCTTTGGAGTGTTTTATAAATACATTAAAAACCCGATCGAATATGCCCTTAATGTAGACGCGATTCGAGGTCAGGATATTTTTTATTCACCTGGCAACTACGGTAATGCCATGAATTGGGGGATTGAGATGGATGCCATTAAATACGTTCAGAAATTTGGAATTAAGGCGAATTATACGTTCACCACCTCGACAATTACCTCACAAAAAATTATTCGAGAACGCGATTCAAACGGAAATCTTTTTAACAAAAATATAGATCAAACCCGCCCACTTTTTGGCCAGTCGGCCCACGTAGGAAACTTAACACTACTGTATAAAGATGCTGAAAAAGGTTTCGATGTTCAATTAGCCGCATCCTATACTGGAGAACGCATAAACACGGTTTCACAGTTTTTAAATAATGATTTGTGGCAAGAGGCTTTTACCCAAATGGATGCATCGCTTGAAAAAAAAATTAAAAACAATTGGTCCGTATTCTTGAAAGCAAATAACTTATTGGATACTCCATTTCGCTTATTTATAAAAAATACGAATCCCATTAACAACGATGTTATCCAAAATAATCAACAGAATACAAGCACTTTCATTCGAGAAGATTATTACCAGCGTTCGTTTGTTCTTGGCTTGCGTTACAAGTTAAATTAATTACCATTTAACAACCTAGTTGTCAAACTAATTTTTTAAAAAAAAATGAAAAAATTATTAACTCTATTTTTGTTTGTTGGACTTTTAGCATCATGCTCGAAAGATGATTCTGCCACAGTTGTTCCAACAGTTAAACCGGCTGAATTAACTGTTTCAGGAGAAATTTCGGGTACATGGACGAAAAATGCCACAATCACAGTAAAAAGTGACATTATTGTTCCTGCAGGAAAGTCTTTAACGATTGAAGAGGGTGTGACCATTTTATTTGATACAACTTCGAAACCGGAAGTTGTTATTCACGGAAGTTTATATGCGAAAGGTACCTCTGTAAATCCAATTAAATTCACAGTACCTGAATCAGCTCGTACATCTAAATATAGATTTGGCCAATTATGGGGTGGTATTTTAGCTTCTAAAACGGCAACAGAATTGCTTTTAGACAATGTCATTTTGGAGTATTGCGGATCTGTCACAACTGAGGCTTCCGCATCTGTAAAATTAGGTCTTTACAAAGGGGTAGCAGGGGAATTTTGTCCTGCCTTATGGACCGGCAACACGTCTGGTAAATTGGTTATGGTGAATTCAATCATACGTCATTGTGATGAAGCCACTTACATTGAAGGTGGTAGCGTTATTTTTGCTAATAATACAATTTATACTACTGGTTTAAGCGGTGGCGACGGGTTTAACATTAAGTCGGGTGTTATCGCAGATATTGCATTCAACCTAGTTTATAGCACGAATACAAACGGCTTGAAATTATCTAGTATTGGTGGTAGAACTCCACAAGCCTATGTAGTAGCTTATAATAATACAATCCTAAATACAGGATGGAGAAGACCAACCATAAAAGGTGGTTCGATCTGGTTAGAACAATCTGTTCGCGCTGAATTATATAATAACTTAATGGCAAATTGTCGTTTCGGTATTAAAAGAGATACAAAATTACCTGAAGATGCACGTTCTATTTTGAGTAACAACATGTATTATGGATATTCACAAGCTGCTGTGGATCAGTTTCAACCAAGTAAAGAAATTTTAGCTGGTAAAGATGATATTATTGGCACAAAGGCTGATCAGAACGATCCCAAATTTGTTAATTACCCAAATTCAACTGATATGATGAATGCTGATTTTAACTCTACATGGGATTTTCGTTTACTGTCGGGTTCTCCAGCTATTGGAAAAGGAATCACTACGTTTACTCGTAATTTTAAGGATGGCATTATCATGAATGGAATGTTATATAAATCACCAGAACCAGCTACGTATATTGGTGCATTTGGTGTAAAATAAATTTTATTTTAGCTTTAATTTCAATTTTAATAAAATAATTTAAACAAAATAGTGCAGCAAATAAGCGAGCAAGACCACATGATTTCATCCGATTTTAATGTGTTTCCATAATCAAAAAATACAAATAGATTTACCTGGTTTGGTTTTGATACGTTTAAGGTTGGATAGGGTAGGGTTTAATTAAACCGTACGGACTACATAAGCCCTCTCAGTATCAAACTGAGGGGGTTTTGTCTTTTAGTGTCTCGATACTGCTTCCAAAACTAATAATTTCCAGCTTATCTGGTCCAGGCTACTTGCCCTAGCACTAATGTAATAAAGGACCAGGATAATACAAGTTTTGCTCACCAAGATATTCCCTTTTTCCTAGTTCAGCTCTAGTATCCTCTGTAGGATAGTTGGTAGGAATCCTTTTAAAATATAAACGTTTCAAACGGGCTCAAAATTGGGGTCTCGTAACCCCCTCAGTTTGATTCTGAGAGGGCTTATGTAGTCCGTACGGAGGTGTTTTGGGCATTTTTGCAGTTTTTACATAGGATCTCCAGAAGACATTTGTTAAATCAAAAAGTGCTACTACGCATTTGGTTGGCGTAAAATGTTGTCAAACTCACCATCAGGTTGGCTGCAGTAACACATTGGAGAATGTTGAAAAAGTGTCACTTACACCCTAATTCTCGAAATCAATATCTTTTAGGGTAATACTACCAGGCAACGAACCAATTACTCAGGCTTTGAAGATTTTTTGATAAATCTAACACGTTTATGTCTTTCTAATAACTCTTACAGCAAAATCCACTCTATGTATGAAAACAGAAATATTATTTTCCTCAAAATAAGTATCTACGGCTTTTTTTGATCCATTCCAACAGCCATAATCATCAATGATAAGTATTCCACCTATTACTAATTTTGGGTATAAATGAATTAACTCATGGTAAGTAGATTCATACCAATCGGTATCAAGCCTTAGAATGGCAATTTTATCAGGGAGTGTTTTTGGGATGGTGTTTTCTACCATGCCTTTTACCAAATGTATCTTATTTTTTGGGTAGTCGAATTTTCTGTGAACTATTTTAAATTTCATCCTAATTAGCCACATTACCCAAAAATCAACCATTTAGCTTGTTTGATTGATCTAAGTTATATAGGCATTCTAATTAGAATTTCGAGTGGTTTTTAAATGCTCCCGGTATCATATACATTCTCTACGGTAGAAATTCGAGTGGATTTGACCTGCTCTACGTATCAGATACATTATAATTAGAATTTTGGGTGAATTGTTAAGAAAAATAATAAATTCTTGTAGAAATAAATTGTTAAAAGATCGTTAAGGTCGAAATAGATTATAATCCCACTTCCAAGCATCTATTTTTTCTTTAGCATCCTCCAAGCTCAAGGTCCAATTTACCGATAAGTATTCATCTCTGGATTTTCCATTAAATGATTCGAGCTCTCTACTATTATTGTGCGAAAAGCATTCGATTCAAGCGTCTACACCTTTTATAAATAGAACAATCAATTCGCAGAAGTGGATAAGGTAAATTATTTGAAGATTTACTCCAATAAGTCTTCAGAAATTAGGTCTCTGATCTTAATTAATTTAAAAACCTAAAAATTAAAGTGACCATAGTTGTTTTAGGTGTTCGTTATGACATCTAAAAACATTGGTTACTCAAATACTTTAATATGAAACCTTGAATATCATTGGAAGCTAAATACAAAGGAAGTTTATGATGATTCTTTATTGATCTAGGGCTAAATTTTGCCCTTGCTTTCGACCAGAGAATCCGTATCATATTAAGTTTTGGTAATGAGTGGTCCTTAGGTATTCCAATTTGTTTTTTAATCACTAAATTTGAGCTTTAATTAGTCTATTTCCATTACAATTTATTGAAAATCATGCCCAAAAGTATAAAAATATCTGTGTTAATGGCAGTATATAATACGGAATTTTATTTGATTAAAAGAGCCATCGACTCTGTTTTAGAGCAAGATTTCCAGGATTTCGAATTGATTATCATTGACGATGGAAGTAAGGGCAACGATCGAAAATCATTGCTGGATTACGTGGAGAAACATGAGGATAAATTGGTTTACATTCGACATAGTAATCGGGGCCAAGCCGAATCCATTAATCGCGGGGTCTTGAATAGTGTTGGAGAATTTATTACCATTTTGGATAGCGATGATGAATATAAACCGTTTCACTTGAGTACCTGTCTTAAAGAAATGGAAAACGTAGATCTGATTTGTTCTACTACAGAGACCGTGGTAAATTCAATGGACGATTACTATGTTCCAGATAAAAATGACTTAAGTAAGCCCATTCATTTGGATGATGCCATTCTTTTTGGGACATTATTTGGCCATCATAAGGTATTTAAAAGTATTGATTTTGAAGGTGGATTTGCTGCTGATTCAGCCTTTTATGAACGTGCACAAATTCAATTTAGAGCTAAGAAGGTATTTCAGAAATCATATATATATTACCGAAATAATCCGAATAGCACCTGCGCTATTTTAAAGAAGGAGCTATCCTCAAATTCCAATTAATGGCTTTGGGTAGTCATCTTGTTCTTGCCTGTCACATCACTGGTGTTTATGATGTAAATCGAAACACCACCTTAGCTGATGATGCCTATGTTTTAGTGCAACAATGGGCAGAATCAGTGGCTAAGGCTAATCTAAAAGGCATCATTTTTCATAATAATTTTTCTGATGATACCTGTGAGCGCTTTGAAAATGCTCATATTTCATTCGTGGGTGTCGAATATAATCCCGATTTTAATCCAAATGTTTATCGGTATTTGGTCTACCGTGATTTTTTAGCGCAACGGGCTGATCCTATTCAAGGTGTTTTTGTGACAGATGTTTCAGACGTTATTTTGGTTCAAAATCCGTTTAATGATTCTTTTTTTAAAGATAACCCAACGGCTCTTTTTTGCGGGGATGAACCTACATTATTAGACAATGAATGGATGCATGCGCATTCGGCTCACCTTCGGGAACAAATCACTGATTTTCACGCTTATGAAGAGCGATTTGCAAAAGAAACACTGCTGAATTGTGGAGTCATAGGCGGAGCTTTTCCCATCTTTTTCGACTTTCTTCAGCAATTATGTGCCTTGCATGAAACGTATAATTGCACCAACAAAACTGCCTACACAGGCGATATGGGTGCTTTTAATTACTTAGCTAGAACGCGCTTTAATGAAAATTTGCGCCATGGATTTCCAGTTAATACCGTATTCAAAGCCTATGAAAATGACCGAATGGATTGTTGGTTTAGACATAAATAATCCTATTTTTTTAGGTAAATTAATCCTTAGTGGTTCCAATAAACGCTTAAGAAATTTGCAGTTAACCAGATGAATTTTCCTTTTTACCTAGGTTAATTTGATATAAGGTTCCTAATAAATAAGGTCCAACGTTTATTTGATTCAAATTTGCTGGAAATTTAAAATCAAAAAAAATAAATATATAATCTGGTTCTGACTTTGATTTGGATAGGCTAAGGTTTAATAAACCTAAATCTCATTATTTAACTACGCTGCTGGTATTTGAAGGTAACGCACTTAGCATGATTTTGATAAAACCATCCATGGATTTATCATCCATCCACCTCACCACAGCGATCAAATCATTTTCAGGATCTACATAAATCGCATTTGTTCCATTGCCGATATGTGCATATGCTTTCGCCGGGGCTGATGGATACAGTTTATGTTCGGTATTTAAAAAATAATTCATGAATCCATATCCCGTATTGGCATGGGTAGGCGAGGTGGATTTACTTATCCAGTTTTCTGATAATATTTGCTTGCCATTCCAATTTCCTTTTCGCAAAGTTAGTAATCCAAATCTGCCCATATCATAGGAATTAATAAACATCCCACCACCAAAATGTCCGCCACCGCTGACAGATTGAATCATTTTTCCATCAACCACAATCCATGAATTTTTGTATCCAGTCCAGGTCCAAGTGTTCGAGGCGCCAATCGGATTCATGATGTTTTCTCTAAGTACTTCAGGCAAAGGTTTCCGCCAAACCAAAGTAGCTGCCAATGTAAGCGCATTTACCCTGGTATCATTGTATTTATATACAGTTCCTGGTTCAAATCTTTGACGAGTGGTCCATTCGGCTGGTTTATCTGAAGGCCGATCGGCCCAATCAGGCTTGCCCCATAAAACGCCTTCCCAGTCACTGGTCTGTCTCAATAAATGCTCCCAATTAATTTTTCGATTATGGGTAGTTTCAAATGGATAGATGAATGAGGTTTTGGCTATTGGATTTTGACTTGTCTCCATCCCCTCATTGTTAGCCACTTCGATCGGTGGTAAATAGGTAAAAACCTTGTCTTCCAATGAATGAATTAATCCCCTGTCAATGGCAATTCCTACTAGGGATGAGACCATACTCTTGGTTACGCTATGGGTCATTTCGACAGCTGACGGATCACCCCATTCGGCAATAATATAGCCCTTGTAAATAATAATTCCTGCCGCAGGACCGCGATCAGCCATAGGTCCTATCGGATCTGAGAATGGTTCTTTGCCAAATTGAATGGCTTGCGAAAGCCAAAGATTTTTAGGCTGCTTACTTTCATGGGCTTTAGCATATTCACTTGCCTCCTTAATTTTATTGCTATCAATATTAAAAAAACTGGGAGTTTTACGTTCCCATCGATGGGCACTTGGGTAATACAGTGCTTTTTGTGAAAAAGCTTGTAGAGGGCCTATGAATAATAAAAAGGCAAGGTATTTTTTCATTGGATCAAAGTAGGAAAAAAATTTTAAACGTATCCTGCAATTTTCTTAAAGGAGGATTTCAGTTATAATTTCATGAAAAACTTTAACTATTTAAATTCGTAATGAAATTTGGAATTAAAATGTTTGCTTGTAAATTTATTTTAGGAGCAAAATCAAAATCGCACTTAAATGACGAATTAAAGCACACTTAAACAAAAACCACCCATAAACACTAGGGTGGCTTTTTTAAAATCTAATTTTAAACAAAAATCACTCAGGTAAAATGACTTAATAAATTACTGGTAAAGCACCATTGCCGAGGTGTGAGTCAAGCGCTATTTATGAGGTAGCGATTTTTTTTATTGTCAAAATTACTTCTTTTTGACCAACTAAGCTTTTGCTTAGCTATACTCATATTTGGTACTCAAGGTTACCTTGTAATCTTATTATTGTTTTTAAAACTGATGTCCTATTCAAATTACTCATGAATGCAAGACGTGAACTTTCGATTCAATCTGTAGGTTCACCTATCGTCGTCTGGGCCTAGTCTTACTATTTAAAAATGACTAAGTTAATATAGCTGATTGCAACAAATTAAATTTAATGTTTTTGAGTTCTGAATTTAGTTTAGAGATAAAATTTATCCTTTTTTTAACGTTTTTAAAAATTACTCTTCAGCTTTATTTGCATTTAAATTAATTTCTTCATTTTTAAGTTCATCTATTTTCTCGCGAATGATTTCTTTCACGACATCATCAAAATAGACACCATCTGATTCCATGTCTGCAATATTTCGATGCATCGCGTTGTAAATCGATTTTTTTTCGGTCTTGGTTAATGATTTGTTGGCCACCATATTTCCAATGAAATTCACCAAACCTGCTCGAGGTCCCGTTTCTATTTGATAACGGTAAGTTTCATTTTCCATTACTTTAAACTCCCTGAGCACCGCAATGATAAAGACAATAAATAAGGTGACGACAACAGCGGTTAATAATACGATATCTAATTCCATTATTTCTTAAGTTTTGAATTGAAAAAATTTACTAATCCTAATATGGTAGGAGGCCAAAGTCCGACGAAAATCGCTTTGTCTTTTTCGCCGAGAACTAGGTAATTATACTCACTGAAAGCGATAATAACTAGGACAAGGATGATAATTAATATCTCCGATGTTTTGAAATTTTTGAACATGTATTTGTTTGTTAAAGGTTGAATGTGAAAGGAATATAATTCTGAATCATTTATTTTTTTTAAATTATTTATTTTAAAGTTATTTACCCATTGCATTTGCAATTAATGAACGATTTTATTAAATCCCAAGGACCGTGAAAAGAAATTATAAATAATGACAGTATAAAAACTAATTTGGCTCATAATTGTTTCCAATTGACCTTTTTTTAATTGAATCTACTTCAATTCTAAGGACAAAAATTCTTTTCTCTCAAATTGATTGTGTACCAATAAAATCAATAATCCAAAAATGATGGATGAAAGAATTAATACATTATTAACCAAGCCCTCCGTCGAAAAAGACAATCGAATCAAAATAGTTGAAATGATAAAACCTGAGTTTCGCATCACCTTTTGGAAACTATCGCTGTAGAAAAAAGAAATCAACAGCAATAAAACATCAACGACGATGAGTAGCGTAAAGAAGTCTTCGAAAAATACATTATTGATATTTTTAAAACTCATGTAAGAAGTGGGAAAATGGCTGAAAAGTGAATTCGACCATTTAAACAAATTATAGGCAGCCATGACGATTAAAGCAGGCACTAAAAATACAGCTATGGTTTTTTTTAGTCCTACAAAAGATTCATAATGCACCTTTCTGTCCATCATTTTCCCGTTGACATATACGGTTATGTTATTTTTAAATAAATAAATGAGATAAAATAGAATAATCGAAAGAATGATGTCATAAGTAAATTGTCTATCACTTTTGATGTTGAGCCAATCTTGAGATAGTTCTAAATTTGATAAATCTTTGAAAATACGTCGAATGACAATCAATGTGATTATTTCATATTGTTTGCTCACGTAGGTCGTAACTGATTTTGGAATGTAGTAAACCAAAAGGTATACTTCGTAAATCAAGATAAAAGAAAAAGGCGTGTAAATGGCGGCAATGGGACTTTTAAATAGGGATGTATCCGTGATAAAATCAATTATTTGATATTTTACCAAATAAATTAAAATCAAATGGATGATAAAACTAATGATGGAAATAAAAAGTATGACTCTTTCCACTGTTTTTTTGGCCTCGCTCGAAAGCATAGCGGTAAATATTTTTGATGAAAACGGATTTGTTTGCATATTTTTTTTACTATTAAAAACTTTCAAATTTTGTTAAATATAAGATATGTATGATTTCAAAAAAACTTTTTCAATGCATACTATGATAATTTTTTTGAAGTCTAAGGTATAAATCTCACAATAATTAATAACTTATTAATTAGAAGATCCTGAAATTTTAAAATAATTATTTTTTAAAGAATTAATAACATTTTTCAAACAAATTTTGATTCGTTTTGTTTTGAAAAAAAAACAAATGAAAAGAGCGAAATTTTTAACTACTGTCACGGGTGGATTAGCCACCGTATGTGTTTCTTGTCTAGCGGCTGCTTGTTCTAAGGATGCAGCACCTAGTCCGAATGCTAACGCGTCAACGCCCACTACGAGTCCGAGTACGAGTCCGGGTTCAAATGCTTTTACAGTTAAATTGGATTCGGAGTTGAAAGCTGTAAATGATTTTATTTCAAAAAGTGGAATCATTATAATTCGCTTAGCTGCAGGGAATGTTGCCTCAAATTTTTTAGCAGTTTCTTCCGTTTGTCCTCATGCAGGTGCAACCGTCGAATACAATAACACGAAATCATCTTTTTTGTGTGCGGCACATGGGTCAACTTTCGGTTCGGATGGATCATTGGTTTTAGGTCCGGCTACCAAAGGGCTTACCAAATTGTTGGTTGAAATTACGGGAACAACACTGACAGTTAAATAATTTTTTTTTCGAAATTTGATAAAGAAGATCAAAATTTAGTAAATCGATTTTTTTTGAAATTGAATTTTTGGGAAAACAAAGAATTAAACATTTTTTGATTTGCTTTGCGGGACTTCCGATATTTTCATGCATTTGGATGTTACGATTCATAGTAATTTAAAGTTGATTCACAGAGAGATTCGGTTTTGGTATCTCAAAATCACGTGATAAGCCACGAAGTAAGGTCTTGATTCCTTCATCAACTACTATAGTTTGTTGTTATTTGTATGGTTTCAGAATAGAATTCATATTTGGGCTAACATTCGGGATTTATAATATTAAAAAGGCTAGTAGAGGAGGAAGTTGATTTTATGAATTTGGTTCCCACCACATTGACTTCAGTCGCATTAGCTTTGGTTGATGCGCCTGCGGCTTGATATATTTAGGGGATTTATGGCCATAAATTTTTCCAAATAACATCGTGGAAAAGCCCTTGGTAAATGACTTTATCCCAACTGGCAGATCTCTCTTCTAATTGGTATTATCTCTATACCGCACATGAATTCTATGTTATTTAACATTTGGCATCGATTCAAGAAATAATCCACGAAATTTCTTCTCAACATCTAAGTGCTTCCCCCGTTCTGGACAAAAATGGAGTTTTGTTAGAAATTATTTCAGTTGGCCTGGTAAACAAAACTTAGGGAAAACGTACGTGTTAGTAGAAAATCCAAATATGCAATACATGATCAAATTCCCCTAAGATGATCTAAGCTGAGTCTTAAACCACACCATCGCATCCTTAGCAATCAACCAAATAATATCAGTCGATTTTAGGTGAAGAAAAAATAAAGCAGTGGGTAATGTCCACCTCCATGATCTGTTAAAAGAAGACATTGTCCAAATATAATTTTTAAAGAATCAATAAGATGGTCGGCTCATGAGCTAACTATGGTGTCCACCCTTGGCTAACTAAGCTTTTTATTTAGTTCAAATTTTTACCTTTTATCGTTTGCATATATTTTACCAAATCCAATACTTCATTTTCTTGGATAGTCTCTAAAATACCCACTGGCATCAAGGAGCTCGGCATTACCTCACGGGACTGAATGTCAGACTTATTTATTTTGGACGATTCTTTTCCCACGATTCGCATTGTAACCTGTCGGTCATTTTCAGCGATTACATTGCCCGAATAGGTACGGCCATCCCGCGTTGTGATGACGACTAATTTATAATCTTCTTGGATTTCACCCGAAGGATTTAGGACATTGAATAAAAAATAGTCCAAATTAGCACGGTTTGATCCCGTCAATTCAGGACCAATATTGCCACCATTTCCATACATTTTATGGCATGTACCGCAACTTTTTTGAAATACGACTTCTCCTTTTGTGGCATTTGCCTCTAATAGAGCGGTAGGGGTAAGGATATTCCTGTATTTGATGTAAGCCTTTTCTAAGGATTGTTCTTGCTCGATTGGCCCCCAATATTCAATAAAGCCACTTCCCACCACGCGCAACAATTGACGTGCTGTATAAGCAGGTATATCAGATTTTGGAATCGTTTGGCTTTTAAGCGCTTGTGTAAGCTGCCAACCGTATTTTGGTCTAGAAGAAAGGGTCTCAATCGCTTTTCGTTTTTCGGCAAGCGTCAATACTTTGTAATTGGAAATGATCAACGCACCTAAGGGATCTTCATTGTAATTAGCAATCGCTGAAATCACATCCATCCGAAGGGCAGCCTGGCTGAAGAGATTGGGTAATTCATTTTTTAATTCAACTCTCTTCGCTGTGGCTAGGTAGTTTAAAGCCTCTTTGCGCTGATCAATCGAAGATTTTGGATTCTTTAGAAGTGTGAGAAAATTTTGAGTGGCATTCGTTTCTCCAAAACGTTGCGAAATAATCGCAGCCAATTTGGCCACTTCTCCTTTTCTTAACTTAAGCTTTTGAGCAACCATAGCCCAATTTTTGGGTGCTTTTAAATCAATTCGCTCATCCAATCCATCCCTCATTCCTTGCAAAATAGGTAATAGATTGTTTCCATGGCTCGCTAAATGACTCACTAATAACTCATGTTCATTTGCATCCATTAATCTCCTTGCGACATAATTTGCTATCAGGTCAATTTTGGCATTTTTCAATAATTCTAAACCTGCTTTGGGGTTAGATTTAACTAAGGGCTCTAATCCAAACCAAATCATTTTGGGTAAGTTATGATCTTGCGAATCTTCCTGATGTTTGGCAAGCTCATTTGCTATTTTCCAGGCTGATGCTTCATTCATTCTTTGCTGGGCAGAAGCCAAATACAATCGGACCACAGCAGACTTATCCGATGTGGCCATTTTGATAAATTCTTGCTGAGCTGCTATAGAAGGCGTTTTATCTTCACACAAAAGCTGTATGGCCCAAGATCTGATGTACTCATCGGAGTCTGACAGAAAGCTTTCTAATTGGCCCTCTTTAAAACTAGCTGAAACATGCAAACTCCATAAAGCTCTCAAACGATAATCGGCATTTGAATTATTTTTTAAAATATTTTGTAGCTCCTCAACAGCCTTTGGGTCTATTTTCCCTTTTTCAGCTCTATTTTGTAAAATGACTCGGGCTCTTCTCGCATGCCAATCACTGCTATTGGTTTGAAAGGAAACTAATTTTAGATCAGAAAAAGTAGATAAATCATCAAATCTTCCCGCCCAATTTTCGGCCAAATTATCTGTGGGCATCACTCGGTAAATTCGGCCAGTTTCCCCATTTAAAACTTCTTTTCCGCAGATGTCCGCATCATGCCAATCTAACACATAGAGACCACCGTCAGGACCAACTTCCATACTAAAACCCACCCATTGGGCGTTATTGGCCAGTAATAATTCGTCTCCATGCTTGGCAACAAACCCTGAACCTGATTTTGATAAAATATCTGATAAAATAGCATGCTCATGGATATTGGCCATAAAAATCCGACCTTTTTGATCTGCGGGAAAAGCATCTGACTGGTAAACTCGAGCCCCTCCATGGGCTGAACGGTGCGTATGATCTGCAATCGTTCGAATATCACTGTATAAGTAGGGATTAAAATGCTGGCCTCCTTGGCGGTGATAAACGCCTCCTGGAACAACATGCCACATATGTGGAATGACGCAGGCCGAAATAAATATCTGCCCTTTTGAGTCAAAATCTATTCCCCAAGGATTGCTAAAGCCATGTGCTACGACCTCAAAAATATCTTTGGTCGGATGATATCTCCATACTCCACCATTAATATCGACTCCTTCTCCTTGTAAAATATCCTCAGGAAAGGGGTCGTTTTGTTTGTAAATTTTCCCTTTTCCATTTGGCTTTCTGACTTTTGAGGGTGTTGCAAATCCCTGTAAGCCATAAAGCCAACCGTCTGGTCCCCAGTGCAAACTATTTAATGTTTCATGTCGATCACGAATACCCCAGCCGGTTAGTTTTACTTCGATATCGGTCATATCTGCTACATCATCGTGGTTTTTGTCGGGTACAAAAAGCAAATTGGGTGGGGCTCCCAAGTAAAGTCCATCAAAACCCACAGCTATGGCTGACGGGAATGCGATTCCTTCTAGAAAAACTTTTTTTGAGTCTGCGATTCCATCGTGATTGGTATCTTCAATGATTAGGATACGGCTGTTGCCTGCTTTGGAAAAACCATAACCACGCGACTCATAATCTCGGTTTTCAGCCACCCATAATCGGCCTTTATCATCCCAACAAAAAGCCATAGGCTGTGTGATGGTGGGTTCAGCGGCCCAAGCATTGACCTTAAACCCAGGTTTTAAAGTCATTGCAGCCGTAGCTTCAGCCGGATTTAGAAATTTGGCGTCCCGACCTTCTTGTTGGGCCACTCCCCAAAGGGCCGTCGAACCGCCACCCACGTTGAACGACATATCTTGTCCACTATAACTTGCCCATAATTTATTGATCTCTGAGTCAGTTAGATCTCCGGTATAAACAAGTATTTCATGCTTAATGGTCTCAATCTTCCCTTTTTTGATTTCCCAATTTGCTTTTCTTGCTCGGGCCACTCCGATGCCCAATTGGTTATCAACCCGCCAATGTTGTGGAAATCCATTGTTTTCAGGATGATCGAAAACCGCTATGTGAGCTCGGTCTTTACGGCCTTCAATTTTAATGCCAACATCAACCCAATTGGATCTTTGGCCTTCTGCTTTTTCATTTTTTTGCCTAGCGCCATTGTTTACTTCGCCGTCGATGCCCTCTTTCCATGGCATGCGAACAAATAATCCACCGTAATCATACATTCCGATGGTAACATCCGTTTTTGCCTCACCGGTCCAAATCAATCTGAGCAAATATTTTCCGTTTTCCTCCCGCATGGACCAAGTTTGCGTTTCTGTCAATACCGCATTTCCTTTTTCATCTAACAAATCGTAAACGGTTTCCCATTTCACCTCATTACCACTGTTTTTAATGACGCTGGCTTTTGATTTACGCCAATAATCTCCTTCCGGATGGTGGAAGTAATCACGCCCATTGACCCGGGTGTAGCCCCAATAGATGCCAGTTTGGTGTTTATGATGTCCAGGACTATATTCAGTCAATACGCCATTTCCATCTGGAGCTACGAGTGGATGAAGGAATGGACGGAAATTATCTTTGGCTACCTGAGTGAGGATGGGTGATTTCCCATTCTTTCGGAAAATAGAAATACTGCTTGTTTTAGCATCTTGAGTGATGTATAAACTTGTAATTTTTAATGGGCTAGATTTTGACTTATTGCTTTGTGCGAGTGATAATTGGTTCAATGTTGCCAAAAACACTAAGCAATAAAGGAAGTTTTTTTTCATATTTTTAATAGGTCATTTACTAATAGCGCAACCACGAGGTTAAAATCAGTTCTTTCGAATTTAGTAATAATTTTATTTTAAATAAAAGGTTTCAAATAAAAAGAACTGAATGATATTTTTATTCGAAGCTTTTGCCAATCAGTTAACTGATAAATACATTTTGAAGCATTTTTTATGTCCTTTAGCTTTACTAACTTTCTAAAAGTTAGTAAAGCTTAGGACATAGTATCTTTTTGACATCGAAGTCACCTAAATCAGGCACAAAATTTATCCACAACTAAGCGTTGAAAAAATATTGAGCACGGCGTTTTTATGATTTTTTTAGAGTGGAGATGTTTGCACAAAGCAGAAAAGATTCACTTGATTTTCATCGTAGGCTTAAAGCTTCAAGTCACTTCTTGAGTAGCATGTCAATGATTCATATACTTGCATAATTGATGAATATTAGCTGTAATTTTCATTTATTTCAATCCGCTACATTTTAGGCCATCCTTGATTGCTGGTTAGTCTACGACCAAATAAAAAATTGATTGACTTATGAATTTGAGGACAGCAAAACAATCGACTGTCGATGTTTTATTTAACGAATTTCCCGAAGATATCTCCTTGGTTTTCCCAAACTACATATGATTCTTGATCATTTAAGGATTTTAATATAGGATATCTACCTTCGCCCACCACTAAAGCTTCTGAATTTTGTGAATTCTTTACATATATTTTTCCTTGACTATGCCAAGCCACAAAAATGGTTTGTTGGCCCACGGAAATAGTGCCATTTCTACCTTCAGATATTTTTATTTCTTTTGCATCACCTTCATTGGAAAGGTATAAATTTCCCTCTCTTCTCCACACTGAGACAATTTTATTATCCTGGGTAAATGCCAAAGATCCGCCGTCCATAGGACAGGCATTTAATTTCCAAGTACCTTCGCCTTGTTTTTCTAAGGCCTTGAACGTTTGCCCTTCATCAAACGAGTGAATGGTGTACATATCTCTTGATCCATTAATCCAATTTCTAAACATGATGCTTATTCGATTTTGATTAAAAATGATGTTGGGTTGGCAACATTCACAAATTGTTGAATCGGGTGAAGCATAAATGAGTTGATTGGGCTGCCAAATCCTCCCATCATTATTTGACATGGAGGACATCAGTTTATTTTTTTTATTTCCTCTCAAATCCAACCAGATGACCATGAATTTACCTTTTGAATTAGATGCTATTGCGTTAAAACCTTCCTTGGCCACTTCAGGTATATCATTGATAACTTGATGTTTCCACAGCGGGTCTTTTATTTCCTTGCGATAGGCGTGCAAATTTCCTTTTTTGTCGATGGCCGTAATGATGATTGAATGGTTTGAACTAGCAATTCTGGGACCTCTGGACATGCCTAAATGCAAGCCTGCCAAAGAGTCTACGATTTGTGGCTCAGAAAAATGCTGGCCTTTGTCTGTCGATTTAGCATAGTATATGGTATTCTTTAAACCAAAAACCAAATCAATATTTCCATTTTTATGGACATAGAAATCAGGCTGCATACCTTTTTGAGTAAATAGTTTTTTTTGGCTGAATGTCAAAAAAGGAATCAGAAGAAGTAGGAGTATTTTATTCATTTTATTTAAAACAGCTATATAAATTTTTGGTAAAAAATTCCAAGTTCAATTTAAGCATTTAAGTGTATTTTCAAATCCAGTTTTTGAAAGATAACCCAAATTTCAAATTTTTGAAGAGGGCTTTGTGATGAGCTTATTCAGTTGCTTAAACGACTAACACCTATTTGTATTTTTGGGTAGAAATTCTGTTTTTTACATGAGATTAATATTGCTAACGTCTATGATATGATTGATATGAAGCACTTGTTTTTATTTTTGTTTTTAACTCTTATTGTACGTGATAGCTTGTTGGCACAAAATAAAAATTTGGTCGGCCGACTCAAAAGAAATAAAAATTTAATTGCCTTATGGGACTTTAAAGAGCCCAAAGGGGAGAATAGAAAATCATTATTAGGCGCTTATGCATTATCCGAAATGGATGGTCAAATCGAACGAATGGGTGAGGGGCCTCTCTCAGGATATTCAGCTAAATTTGGCCATGGTGCTTATCTATTATTGAAAAATGATCAGACAGGACTTTTGAATATTCATGGCCGCCAACAAGGAGTATCGGTGTTGGCTTGGGTTAAATGGACTGGGGAAACTACGGGATTTGTTGGCGGCATGTGGAATGAATACTTAGATGGCGGAAAGCGACAGTATGGGCTTTTTGTTTCATTGCCGCATTATAATGGCAAAAATCAAGTCTGTGGCCATATTTCTTTGACGGGCAAGCCGACACCCCCTTTTCCATATTCTAGTGATTATTCGGCGAGTCAACAAGAAGTAAAGGCTAATGAATGGACTTTTATTGCTTTTACCTATGATGGAGAGTATATTCGTTCGTATGTCAACGGACAATTTCAGTCAAGAGAAAAAGAACTCATCCTAAATACGAAGGGATTTGAAGGGTATCCAGATGGCTTAATTCAGTCCAAAAACCCCTACTTTTTCCCCGATGGAATCGGAAATAATGGATCTGATTTTACAGTAGGAGCCGTGCTGTTAAAAAGAGGGATGGGAAACTTTTTTAAGGGCCAAATAGCTGGTTTAGCTGTTTTTGACCGTGCTTTGAGCCAAAATGAGCTTTATAAGTTCGAGAAGCTATCAATCAAGAACTAATTCATATTGATCGTCTAGAAAAATTAGGCAATTACAAGTTAACTAATGAGCATAAAAATTTCATGATTAATAATTTATTCCCGAAGTATAAATCAAATGAAACATTGTTTTTATTACAATTAACAATAATGGTTGGTGCCATAGATAAAAGCATTTTGAAATGACTTTTCATTTTTTTAAAAAAAATATAATTAGCTTTTCCTATTGATTGCTTTTTTTAAATTATATCTTGGCGTCATAAAAATCCTTTTAAAAATTATTATAGAAATAAATATTTGATTCTGTTTTTCTGTTACAGAACAATCAGCTAGCAAATATTCCCATTCTCTACATGAAAATTTAAAAATTAGCTTTTAAAATCATTAAAAAAATGAAATATTTTTTGAGTTTAATCCTAGCTTTAATGTTAAGTTTTAATTTTATTTATTTCAAAAGAATTAGTGAAAAAAAACCGCGTTTTGAAAAACTAGAACAGTGTCTTTTGCCATTTAAAAAAATAGTTAACCCTAAAGGTCATATTGCTTTCAATTCGAATTCTAACTCAACAGAAAACCATTATTTAACTCAGTTTATATTAGCACCTACTGTTTTTGACAATGATGGGGATGAGGATACAATTTTGTATTTAAAAGATCTTAAATTCAATAATCTTAACGAAACCCATTATTTTAAGAATAAAAAAATTATTTTTTCCTTCAAAAATGATGGCTACCACGCTTTTATCTTAATCAAAAAATGACATTATTTCTTCTGCTAATAAGTCTTGCTTTTTCGATCTTAATTGTTTTTCAGAAAGTTGTATTGATCAATGTGCCCATTCGAATTGTTTGCTCAATTAGCCTTACATTATTACTTTATTCGGTAGCTTTCTATTTGATTTTATTGGCTGGACTCTCTTTTATTGTTTTGCTGAATTTTGCTGTACTTTTTCAACTCATTTATATCTACAAGTTTTTGGATTTTAAGCAGCTTTTGCTAATCAAGTTTCAATATTTTAATTCATTAGTCTTATTAATTATTTTATCAACAGCCGTTTTAATTTACCAAAAGCGTGTTATACCTTGGGGCGCTTGGGACGGTACTTTTATATGGAATTTACACGCAAAATTTTTAGCAGATCAGGAACATTGGCAACAATTATTTAGTAAACAAATTTCATGGTCACATCCCGATTATCCTTTATTTGTACCTTCATTAATAGCAATTTTTTGGCATTCTGAGGGTTCATTTTCAACAATAATTCCAATGTTGATTGGTCTGTTGCCATTATTAGGTATCATAGTTATATTATACAGTTCTTTAAATAATACGTTGGTCGGTTTTATTCCTTGTGTAATAATTTTATTGGATAGCGTATTTATGAGTCAGGCTTCCGCGCAATACGCAGACACTTGGTTAGCTTTCTTTATTTTATTGGGTACCTATTTATTGGTCAGTATCAATCAAAATAAAAATCTAATCTTGGTTGCTGGAATAATTGTTTCAGGTGCTTTTTGGGTTAAAAATGAAGGGTTGTTTTTCTTTTTAATTACCACCTTCTTAGTTTTTTTTCAATTTAAAAGTGATAAAAAACTAATCTTAAAATATTTTTTGGGTACGATTATTTTAGTTATCATTTTGATTTTATTTAAAATTAAAAATTCCGCTGAAAATGATATGCTACCTGGCTTATTTAGTACTTTTGGAAATAAATTACTCGATTCTAATCGATATATTTTGATTATTAATTTCTTTAAAATAACCATATTAAAGAAATTCCCTATTTTACCTTTCTTATTGCTTTTTTCAATATTTTATTATCCTAAATTTAAAAAGTTGAATATTTATCCATTAATAGGAATTGTATTTTTGATTTGTACGTATTTTTTCATTTATCTCTTTACTCCAAAAGATCTCGCCTGGCATTTAGAAACGTCGCTTGATAGACTTTTGCATCAAGTCTATCCAACTATTTTAATGCTGTTTTTTATAGAGGTAGATGGGATTTCCCAAAGGCAACCTGATTTCAAATTATAGTGTAAATTAGGTGCATTTACATTGAGCTAATGTCAAAGGAAATTCAATTTAAAAAATAATTTTTCTACAAAAATAATATTAAACTAGCTTCGGTTTAATTTAAGTGTAAATCGGAATTTTGAATAATAAATAAGCATTCTTTGATTTAAATAATATCTTTTTACATGCTTATTTAAATTATCATCACATACTTATTCCATTTACTTGTTTGTGAATGCAAGGTATTCAGCTATTGGAATTAAGGTGTAATTAGCCCATTTAGGGTTTCTTTTTACCTTGGGCAATAAACTTTGTAAGCAAGGCTCCCATACTACATAGTCGACCTTCAAGCGCTTTGGTTCAGCTGTTTGTAGTAATTTCAAGACTATTGTTTTTTTCAAACCAAGTCGGTGAAATAGGTTGTAGGCAAATCCCGCTTTTTCACTTTTGACTCTTCCTTGGTCCCAGTTGGTTTGTTCATTTGGGTGCTGGAAATTAGGAAAATGGATTAAGCTGTCTTTAGGAATGCCTAGTGTAGTTCCCATAGAAATATATGCTTCTGCAAGTTCCAAATTATTTTTTTGACTATGTAAGGGAAACCCAGAAGGCAATAGAATTTTTGCTGATGAATTGAAAGCTAAAACATAGGCCACTTCATAGCTTAGGGTGGCTATGTTGTCCTTTTGATCTGTTTTGTATTTTGTTTGGGAAATCAACTTCTCGATGGCTCGGGTGTTGGCCCAACTAGCAAACCCGTGCGTTCCGTCGGATTTATTTTCGATGGATTGTTGGCGAATTTTATAAAAGAAAGGCTTATAAATAAATATTCCTAATAAAATAGGGGTCATAATTCCTATCCATTTAACTGATTGGAACATTAATTTTTTCTCAAATTCAAAATTAATCAGGGAATGAATGGCTATCCAAGCCAGAATAGAATTTTGGAAATGATAAAAATGAAATATTTGAGTGATTTCAATATTAAAAATAAAAGTCCATAGCAAAGCAAGTGTAACGGGGGTAAATAAACTGATTAAAAATAAAAAGATATGTTTTTTTGACCTTGAAAAAAGGACCATTAATATATTGATGGCAAGCAATTTCTTATTTAAATGAAAGTTGATAAATTCATTTGCAATTTTGCCATAATCATTTTCATTAAAGTTGTTTCCCGTACGTAATAGTGCATCCTCATTAAATAAATTTCTTGTTATCAAAACAAAAATTAAAAGAGGGAATAATATAGCTAAGATTGAAATCAACGATTTTTGAAATTTTTTGTAATCAAAAAGAATTAACATAGAAATTCCCGTTAAAAACAAACCTGTACAAGCTGCCCAAATATCTAAAAACAATAGAATTAATAATATGAGACTCGACCCCCAAATCTTTAAGGACCTATTTTGCGATTTTGAGATTAGCCGATTTGACTTTTTTTCTACAAATAAACTCATTTGTAAGGATAACAAAAAGAGCAATAAGGGTCCAGAAAACAACGTAGTGCCCATGCGATAGATTCGGTCACTAAAGGAGAATAATATGATAATGGTTCCTAGGAAGGAGTAAATGGGCCAACTTCCTTTTTCCTTAAATGAATACCAAATCAAGGCAATGATGCAAGTGAAATAAAAAATAAAGAGGTAGGATAGTTGAGTTGTATTTGAACAAAATAAGGCTGCTGGCGTATTTAAAAAGACTTGCACCACATTACGAACATCTATATGTGAAAATTTTTGACCGTCCATGATATCCCTGTCCCAGCCCAATTCCCACATCCTTTTTGCTCGCAATAAATACAAATGGAAGTCTTCAGAAACAATGTCAAACGGGTTAGAATGCCAAGTAAATGTGGTTGACATGGTGCCATCATTGACCCAATGTTGCGTTGGGGCAAATTCATTTCGGTATTCTTGGACTTGGGTTAAGGGCCATATCAACAGGACAGCCAATAAAAACGAAATGGTTATTTTGCTAATAATTTGAATTTTTTTTAAATGCATTTTTATTTCATTTATTCAATATTATTTGTAAAACTATCATTTTTTATGAAGTTAAAATACTCTTTTTCATCGCTAAATAGTACAAATCACCCAAAAAAACCTTTGTTTTGTAATTGATTTAATCCTTTTTAATGTTTCGCTTTCGACTGTCAATCATCCGTTTATTTTTGTTGCTTGGAATTTTTCTTCAATACAATAGCTACGCTCAAAATATTGCCAGATTGCGATTTGACGACGATTTTTCCTACCTAAAAGCTGATTCCCTCAAAACCACTTGGAAAGAAAAAATTAAAAATGTTTCATTAGGCTCTAATTTAAAATTGAGTTTAGGCGGCGAATGGAGAGAACAATATCAATCGTATGAACATTTGAATTTTGGCGAGGTACCCGCTGATTTTATCACTGCTAGTCCACATCAAATTATGCATCGAATCATGTTTCATGCAAATGTGACCTATAAAAAATCTTTTCGCGTTTTTGCCCAATTAAATAATACAGCCCGATTTTTAAACCCTAATCCAATCACTTCCCAGTTGGACGAAAATTTGTTGTCCATCCACCAGTTGTTTTTAGATACATATATTAAGGGAAATTGGTTGTTGAGATTGGGCCGACAAGAATATTCATGGGGGCAGGAACGCTTTGTTGCGACCAAAGAAGGCCCTAATACCCGTCATCCCTTTTATGGAGCAACTTTGAAATATGTGAGTGCTAACAATAAATTGGACTTATTTATATCCAATCCAATGAAAATGAATCCCGGGGTTTTTGACGATGTGCGTTCTTCAGAATCCTTTTCAGGGATTTATTATATGCATACACCTTCCAAATCCAGATATAACTTCGATCTTTATTACTTTAACCTAGAAAGTAATTTGCGTGAATATATGTTTAAAAAGGGGAACGAAGTCAGGCATACCTTTGGGACACGCTTTTTCAGTTCTTTAGGTCCATGGAATTATGATGTAGAATTGGCAAAACAAACTGGATCTTTTGAAGCATTATCCATTTCATCTTTCATGGCTGTTTGGGATTTTAATGTTAGTCCTATTAAACACTTTTATATAGGTTTTAGTGGCAATTATGTTCCTGGTGACAATTCAAGTTCAGATTCAGAATTGAATACTTTTAATACATTGTATGCCCGACCTCCCTTTGGGCAAACGGTTTCTTTAAATATTAGCAATACGGTTAATATGAGTCCATATGTGCGTTATCAACATAGCAATAAGTGGCTGGCCACATTGCGAGGTTCATTTATATCACGTGAAAGTTTAGCTGATGGGATATTTACTCCAAATATGACCCCATTAAGGCCTATTTTGGGTAAAAAAATTGTTAGTGATGCGAGGCAAGTTGGAAATATTTTTGCTTTGGATGCTAATTATTTCCCAACAAAAAACCTGAGCCTTCAATTTGAATTAGGGTATTGCGTCGCAGGTGATTACATGAGTGATACAGGAAATGGTCGAAATGTATTGTATTTTGCCCTTAGAAACGCATTTAAATTTTAGCCCATGAGAATTTTAACTTGTGTAAAACCCGGTGAATTTGCTTATTCTGTTGCTCCTGTACCCGAATTAAAACGCGGATATGCACTGATAAAAGTTAAGCGCATTGGAATTTGTGGAACTGATTTACATGCCTTTGAAGGGACTCAGCCATTTTTTAATTACCCGCGTGTGCTTGGACATGAGTTATCAGGAGTGGTCGTAGCGATTGAAACCCATGTAGATTATAGGGTAGGGGACCAAGTAAGCATTATTCCTTATTTTTCATGTGGTACATGTTTTGCCTGTTCGCAAGGTAAAACGAATTGTTGTTCTAGCTTAAACGTTTTTGGAGTTCATAGCGATGGAGGAATGGCAGAGTTTATTTTAGTTCCCATCGATTCACTATTTAAAGATAAATCTTTAAGCCTTGACGCTTTGGCACTTTTGGAACCTTTGGCCATCGGTGCTCACGGAATTAAAAGAGCCCAAATTAAACCTGATGAATTTGTGTTAGTTGTTGGCGCTGGTCCCATCGGTTTGGGAGCTGCCGCCATGGCTACATTAGCTGGAGCTCAAGTGATTATTCAAGATGTAAATCAAAATCGGCTCGATTTTGCCAAAGATAAACTACATATTCCCTTGAGCATTAATCCAAACCTTGAGGATGTAGTCATTGCTTTAAAGGAAAAAACGCATGGAAACATGCCTCGCGTAGTGATAGATGCTACCGGTCATAAAAAAGCTATTGAACAATCATTTCAATACATTTCACATGGGGGAACCTATGTCTTAATTGGTTTGCAATTGGCCGAAATTTCATTTTCACACCCAGAATTTCACAAACGAGAAGCTACCCTGATGAGCAGTCGGAATGCTACGCGTGAAGATTTCCAATGGGTAAGCGATTCGATTTCTCAAAAGCTAATTGACCCTATTCTTTTTATTTCACACCGAATTGCTTTCGAGGATTTGGCCTCTCAATTTACAGATTTAATCAATCCTTCCATGGGCGTTATAAAAGCCATGGTAAGCTTTGAATAATGAAAATTAGAACTGAAAGTTTAATCCTACATTCCAATTAAATTTAGTTTCAGGTTCTGTGTGAAGGGGATGAACTGCCTGAAAACTCACATTAAAAGGTAATTTCTTGAAATATAGGGTGGAGGTCTGAGAAGCAAAATAACCCGTAAATGGCGCCGTATTATTGATGACGCAAAGAGTCGGCCTAACTC
>Ga0209499_1000282_pt1 | contig 37581 bp, 37 predicted proteins | sample C_130208_EF_Meta_FD_187306 | JGI IMG/M metagenome (GOLD analysis project Ga0209499, IMG submission 187306) | Freshwater microbial communities from Lake Croche, Canada to study carbon cycling - C_130208_EF_MetaG (SPAdes) (version 2) | ecosystem: Environmental > Aquatic > Freshwater > Lake... | reverse complement strand
AAATTACATTTTTTTTATTTTTTTAACATTTATTATTACAATGTTAATAGATATAACTATAGATTAAATTACTGTTAACTATATATTAATGTAAATTAATACTATATAAAATGCTATATTTACAATCGAAAATTGAAACATTTTTGCATTATGAAGAAAAAAGATATTAAAATTTTACTAGTTGACGATGAGCAAGATATACTTGAAATTGTAGGGTATAATTTATCTCAAGAAGGGTTTAAAATTGTAACAGCTTCTAATGGTAAAGAAGCTATATCTGTTGCTAAAAGAGAACGCCCGCACCTAATAATAATGGATGTAATGATGCCAGAAATGGACGGAATGGAAGCTTGTGAAAACATCAGAAAAATACCAGAACTTAGTAACGTAATCATAACGTTCTTAACAGCAAGAAGTGAAGATTACTCTCAAGTAGCAGGGTTTGACGCTGGAGCTGATGATTATATTTCAAAACCAATAAAACCTAAATTATTGGTTAGTAAAGTAAAGGCGTTATTAAGAAGACTTAAAGATGAGACCGCACCAAGTGAAAATTTAAATGTTGGCGGTATAGAAATCAATCGTGAAGAATACAAAATAGTAATGAATGGTAGAGAAATTGTACTTCCAAGAAAGGAATTTGAATTGTTTTATTTGTTAGCATCCAAACCTGGAAAAGTATATAAAAGAGAAGAAATTCTCGATAAAGTTTGGGGAAATGAAGTGATCGTCGGAGGTCGCACCATAGATGTTCATATTAGAAAATTACGTGAAAAAATTGGCGAAGAATTTTTCAAAACCATAAAAGGCGTTGGATATAAATTTGAGGTATAGTTTGTTGTAAATTTGCTAAAGAATTTTAGAAATATCAGATGTCAATTAAGTTTAAAAAATCGTATCGTTTTGCTTTAGTATCCTCCTTTTATATAACTCTTTTCTCGGCAGGATTAGTATCACTTTTATTGTATTCCTATTTATCCATTTCATTTCAATTTATAGCTTATTTTTCACTTCCAATTTATATTTTTTCCTTTTTTGTGCTTCAATATCGTGTGGAACATTTTATTTATAGAAGGGTTAAAAAGATTTATGACGATGTTTCTTTATTAGATTCTTCAACACTTCGTTCACAATCCATTACTACTGATATGGCAACATTAACTCAAGAAGTTAAAAAGTTTGCTACCGATAAAAAAGTTGAAATTGAAAATCTTAAAGTTCGTGAAGAATACCGTCGTGAATTTATGGGAAATGTTTCACATGAATTAAAAACGCCCCTTTTCACAGTACAAGGATATCTTTCTACATTATTAGATGGAGCAATGAAAGATAAGGAAATGCGAAAAAAATATCTCGAACGTGCTGAAAAAGGTGTCGAACGTCTCATATATATTGTAGAAGATTTAGATATGATTGCCAAACTCGAAATGGGCGAATTGAATTTAGAATTTTCAGAATTTAACATTATAGAATTAATTCAGAATATTTTTGATTTGTTGGAAATGCAAGCTGATAAAAAAAATATTATCTTAATGTTTGATCGCAAATATAACAAAGCCATTTCTGTTTTTGCTGATCAAGAAAAAATTCAGCAGGTGTTGACTAATTTAATTGTGAATTCCATAAAATACGGAAAAGAAAACGGAACCACCGAAGTTTCCATTGACGATTTAGTCCAAAATAAAATAATAGTACGAGTTCGCGATAACGGTGAAGGGATAGAAAAACAATTTATTTCAAGACTTTTTGAACGTTTTTTTCGAGTTGATAAAAGCGGTGCTCGAAGTGAAGGGGGCTCCGGACTTGGACTTTCAATTGTAAAACACATTATTGAAGGTCACAATGAGAAAATTTATGTTGAAAGTGAATTCGGAAAAGGTTCAGAATTTTCATTCACCTTAGAAAAAACGGAATAAATCTTCCCAAATGATTTTGGAATTAAAATTGGAAAATCCTTTGTATAGTATTCCTTCATTAAGATCATTTTTTGTAAAATAATCTTGCTTTTTATAGGGTATTAAGCCATTTTGTTTAAATTTTTTTGCCAAATATTCTTGCTCAAATTGACCTGGAGTTGGAATAAAAAAAGCTTTTTTCTCTAATTTTGCTAAGTCCATAATTGTAGAATATCCTGAGCGACAAACCACTAACTTACTTTCGTTGAGGGTTTTTTCTAATTGATTGCTTTGCATGAAATTATAAAAAATGATATTGCCAACTTGCTCTTGAGTTTGATGTGCTTCTATAATTCCTTTTATAAAAACTACATTTCCTGTGTAATTTTTCAATTCTGTAATTAATTTTACTTCTAAAAGGCTACGTTGTGGTTCAGGTCCAGAAAGCACCACCATTAAATCATATATTATTGGAATATTTTGTTTTTCAAACCTACTCAAAATTCCAATATATTTTAGGTTAATTTTTTTTGATTTGACTTTATTTACATGCCCTAAAAATCCAGAAAAATTAGGGAAGTTTTTAAAATCGGGAATCCAACATTCATCAAATTTTCTAATAAAAAACTGATGAATTTTGCTCGAAATCCATGTCGTATTACCAGACAAAATATTAAGTTGGTGGGTGATGTAAACCGATTTAATTTTTTTATTTCGTACTCCTAATCTATTATCTGAAATAATTCCAACAAGATTATATTCCGAAACCCATTTTTGTACTAATTTTTTTTCAGAGAAGAAAGTTTTTATAATTCTAGGGCTATTTTTAATTATGTTCAATTTTAAACAAGCGTTTTTTTTTGAATATTTAATGTTCTGCGAAGGTAATTCTAAACAAATTATGTCAGGAAACTCTTTAGATAATAAATCCAAAGCAATACCATCAGAAGCAATAATTGGATTATATCCATTTTTTTTCAATTCTCGAATTATAGGAATACACCGAGTTGCGTGACCTAAACCCCAATTTAATGGCGCTACAAGAATATTTTTTCCAGAATTATTGAAAGACATTAATTAGTAATGAGTTAGGTTTAATCTTGCAATATAAATAAATATTTTCAATCCATATATTTAATTAATTTTGCGAAATCATTATATTAAAGTTATGGGGAGTAAAAATAAATTAAAACGATTCAAGGAAAACGAAACATTCAATAATGTTTTTCAACCAACTAGAGAAGAAGTAGTAAGTAATAGTTTTTCTCTTTTAGGGAAATGGAACAGTGATTTTTTTAAAAATGACAATCCAATAATAATCGAGTTAGGTTGTGGAAAAGGAGAATATTCTGTCGGTTTAGCCGAACGTTATACCGATAAAAATTTCGTTGGAATTGATATTAAAGGGGCTCGTTTTTGGCGCGGTGCTAGAACTGCTGTTGATGAAAAATTGCATAATGTTGCTTTCGTTAGAACCCAAATCGAATTAATCAATCATATTTTTGCAGACGGTGAAGTTTCTGAAATTTGGATAACTTTTCCAGATCCACAAATAAAATATAAGCGAACCAAACACCGAATGACCAATTCTGAATTTTTGCAATTGTATAAAAAAATATTGAAACCAGATGGTGTTGTGAACTTAAAAACCGATAGCGAATTCATGCATGGTTACACTTTAGGGATACTTCACGGCGAAGGTCACGAAGTTTTGTATGCAAACCACAATGTATATAAAAATGAAGGAGCCCCAAGTGAAGTTACTCAGATTCAAACATTTTACGAAAAGCAATATTTGGAAATTAACAAATCTATTACGTATATTCGTTTTAAAATAAAATAAATGTCAATTTTTGTTCCTTTTATATCAGGTTTTATAGCTTCGGTTACAGGTGTCTTACCGCCAGGATTGATCAATTTGACTGCTGCCAAAGTAAGTTTGACAGACGGAAAAAAAAGAGCCATGATGTTTGTTTTAGGGGCCTTATTTGTTATTTTTTATCAAACTTATATTTCAGTAATTTTTGCGCAATACATTAACAGCCATCAAGATATAATTGTATTACTTCGAAAAATAGAATTGGTTATTTTTATTGGAATCTCAATTTATTATCTTTTTTTTGTAAAAAATCCTAATTTGCATCACGATGAGGAATTTCATTTAAAAAGCAAGAGGAATAGGTTTTTTATGGGAATGTTAATTTCGGCAATTAATTTTTTCCCAATACCATACTATGTTTTAGTTAGCATATCATTAGCAAATTATGACCTTTTTATTTTTGATACGTTGTCTATTTATAGTTTGGTTTTTGGAGTTGTTGCAGGGTCATTTTCGGTATTTTACTTGTATATATTATTTTTCAATAAGATGAAAACCAAAGCCGATTATTTTGTAAACAACATGAATAAAATAATTGGGATAATAACGGGGTTAATAGCTGTTATCACCTTATTTAATGTTTTAAAAATCTATTTCTAATGGAAGATAATTTCTTTGAAAGAGTCTATTCCATCGCAAAACAAATTCCAGAAGGAAAAGTAACCTCTTATGGAGCCATTGCTAAAGCACTAGGAATGGCCCGTTCTGCTCGAATGGTCGGTTGGGCAATGAACGCTTCCCACAATAGACAAGACATTCCTGCCCATCGAGTAGTAAACCGAAAAGGATTGCTTTCAGGTAAACACCATTTCGAGGGAACCAACCTCATGCAACAACTATTAGAAAACGAAGGAATAAAAGTCGTTGACAATCAAATTATAGATTTTGAAAAGTTTTTTTGGGAACCTAAACAAATTGTATTGTTCTAACAAAATTTTATCATCTGTCTATTTAAACTTTAAACCCATATACTTTTAAACTCCTAAACTTCTTTATATCTTTGCAACTCCTATTCAGTTTAAATAAAAAAAGTTAGCCAACTTTTAAACTTTTAAACTCATAAACTTTTAAGCAAGAAGATGAAGTTAGATAGAAAAGAAATCCTAAAAGCATTAGAAACAATAACTATTGCTGGCGAAGGAAAAAATATGGTCGAAAGTGGCGCAGTTAAAAACGTACTTATTTTTGGCAATGAAGTAACAGTAGATTTATTGCTTTCAACCCCAGCAATGCACATTAAAAAACGTGCCGAAGAGGATATTAAAAAATTAATTCACGAACAATTTTCTCCAGAAGCACAGGTTAAAGTGAACATTAAAGTAGAAGCCAAAGAAAATCTCAACGAAATTAAAGGAAAATCAATTCCGGGAATCAGCAATATTATTGCTGTGGCTTCAGGAAAAGGCGGCGTTGGAAAATCTACAACTACTGCCAATCTAGCCGTAACCTTAGCCAAAATGGGATTTAAAGTTGGAGTTTTAGATGCCGATATCTACGGGCCAAGTATGCCAATCATGTTCGATGTAGAAAACGAAAAACCAATTTCAATCGAAGTTAACGGAAAATCCAAAATGAAACCTATTGAAAGTTATGAAATCAAATTGCTTTCAATAGGATTTTTTACCTCACCAAGTCAAGCGGTAATTTGGCGAGGACCGATGGCTGCCAAAGCCTTAAACCAAATGATTTTTGACGCCGATTGGGGCGAATTAGATTTTATGCTAATTGATTTGCCGCCCGGAACGGGTGACATTCATTTATCAATCATGCAAGCGTTACCAATTACTGGCGCCGTTATTGTTAGCACGCCTCAAGCGGTAGCATTGGCAGATGCTCGAAAAGGGGTGTCAATGTTCCTGTCGGAAGCTATTAATGTTCCCGTATTAGGAATTATAGAAAATATGGCTTACTTCACACCAGAAGAATTACCAAACAACAAATATTATATTTTTGGTCAAGAAGGAGCTAAAAATTTAGCCGAAGATTTAAAAGTACCCTTTCTTGGTGAAGTGCCTTTAGTTCAAAGTATACGCGAAGCGGGAGATTATGGCCGACCTGCTGCGTTGCAAACTGCTTCTCCATTAGAAAAAATATACGAAGAAATCGCTAGAAATGTAGTTCAGGAAACTGTAAATAGAAATGAAAATTTAGCCCCAACAGAAGCAATCAAAATAACCACAATGGCGGGATGTTCGGCTGTAAAAAAGTAATTAGATAATTTGATAATGTGTAAATTAGATAATTAATTATTTCATTGACACATCTTCAAATTGACACATTAACTATTATGAAACACGAAGAATTAACTTTAAATATTGAAAAAGCATTGCAAGAAATTAGACCGTTTTTAAATTCGGATGGTGGTGATATTTCATTGGTTTCTGTTGAAGAGGAAAAGCATGTAAAAGTTCGTTTTGAAGGCGCTTGTACGGGATGCAGCGTGAATCAAATGACTTTGAAAGCAGGCGTAGAAACGACAATTAAAAAATATGCTCCACAAATTGAAACGGTTGAAAATATTGCTTAGTTAATGGTATAGATAAAATTCATATTAATAAACTATGCAACTTTCTTCCCTTTAAACTTTGAAAAATGATTGAAACCGATATACTTATAATAGGCGCAGGTCCAACAGGACTTTTTGCCGTTTTTGAAGCAGGATTACTTAAGTTAAAATGCCATATAATTGACGCATTACCTCAAATTGGTGGGCAATTGGCAGAATTATATCCCAAAAAACCAATATTTGATATCCCGGGATTTCCCGAGGTTTTAGCTGGAGATTTAGTAACTAATTTAATGGAACAAATCAAACAATTTCAACCAGGATTCACACTAGCTGAAACTGCTGAGACGATTGATAAGTTGGAAGATGGAACGTTCATTGTTACTACTAATAAAGGTACAAAACATCACTCAAAAGCAGTTGCTATTGCAGGTGGTTTAGGAACTTTTGAACCAAGAAAACCCCAATTAAAAACTATTTCTTTCTATGAAGAAAAAGGGGTAGAATATTTTGTAAAAGACCCCGAATTATTTCGGAATAAAAGAATTGTAATTGCAGGTGGTGGCGACTCGGCTCTAGATTGGAGTATTTTTCTTTCTAATGTGGCATCTGAAGTTACTTTGGTTCATCGTAGAAATGAATTTCGAGGGGCTTTAGATTCAGTAGAAAAAGTGCAAGAATTAAAAAAATCAGGAAAAATCAACCTTATTACACCAGCAGAAGTAGTTGCTATAAATGGAAAAAATCATGTTGAAAGTATTACTTTAGAGAATGAGGGTGTACAACAAGTTTTTGAAACTGATTTTTTTATTCCGCTTTTTGGATTGACGCCTAAATTAGGAGCCATTGCTAATTGGGGATTAGAAATTGAGAAAAATTGTATCAAAGTAAATAATGCATTAGATTATCAAACCAATATTCCCGGAATTTATGCTATTGGTGATGTAAATACCTATCCTGGTAAATTAAAATTAATACTTTGTGGATTTCACGAAGCCACATTAATGTGCCAAAGTGTCTATCAACGAATCAATCCAGGTAAAAAATATGTCCTAAAATACACTACAGTTTCTGGTGTTGACGGATTTGATGGTACTCGAAAAGAAGCGGAAAAAGCAGTATTAAAATCGATTAATTAATGACAAAAGATATAACGATAATTATTACAGATAGGGAAGGCGTAATCCATCAAGTTCAAGCGCCAACTGACATGAATTTGAATATTATGGAACTTATACGCATGTTTGAATTGGCTCCAGAAGGTACCGTTGGTGTGTGTGGTGGTATGGCAATGTGTGCGTCTTGCCAATGTTATATTTTAAATGATGTTTTAAAAACCGAACGCAATGACGATGAAGAGGCGATGTTATCAGAAGCTTATCACATCAAATCAAACAGTAGGTTGGGTTGTCAAATTCCAATTAGTGACGCGATTGATGGTTTGGAACTTGAAATTGCACCAGAACAATAATTAAAATTATAATTTTACATATAACTCAAAACTTCTTTCTTCAAATTGTCATATTCGCCTTGAAGAATCAATCCGTTATCTAATAATTTCTTATAATTCTGTAATTTTTCAAACAACTCGTCTTGAGATAATTCACTTAATTTTCTTTCTGTAGATGCAGTTGTATCTAATTGTGAATCTTCAAATGTTGAAGGCATGATTTCGGCAAAATTAGTAACTTCTTCAGTAGCTACTTCTTCTACAACTTCTTTATATACAACTGTTTCGTCAGGTTTTTCTTCTGTTGTAATTGAAGAAACTGTTTTTGGATTTTTCAACAAATCCAATTGTTCTTTAGCAAAAGTATATAGTTTTCTGGCTTGATTTTTAGGCAAATAATCAATAGTAAGCGTCAAATCAGACTTAGTATTGAACGTAAACTCAGCACCCAAAATACCTTCTTTAACAAATGAACTTTCAATATCATCCCAATCGTAATCAACAAATTCCATTGACAATCCAAAGTTTTTGGGTTTGCAAAGGATGATTCTTTTATTTGTAACCACAATACTATCGGGCAGTATAGTTACTGCAGGTTTTTTCTGAACAGCTATATATCCAATTTCTTCATTTGACATTAATAGATTTTCCAATTTAGCAGTGATTTTTTCAATTGCTTTTGGATCTTGGTCTTCATTTAATATTTTCTTTAAATTATCAATCATGATACTAGTTTTGAATTTTATCGAAATACGCTTTGCAAAAGTAATGCCTAATTTTTTAATTCAAGAATTTCATTCTGAATTTTTTTAGTCAGACTTTTGAAAACCAAATCGTAAGAATGATTTATCAGTTCGTAAATCATTTTATTGGAAACATCGCTGTTAAAACTTACCGTATTCCAATGTGTTTTGCTCATATGAAATCCCGGATTTATTGCCTCGTATTCGGCTCTAAGTTCTTGAGCGCGCTCTGGATGACATTTTAAATTTAGTGATGGTGAACCTCTTTCCCATTCTTTTAAAGAAGAAAGGCAAAACATTTTTCCACCTACTTTAAAGACTAATGTGTCTTCATCAAATGGAAAATGGTCCGTTACCCCTTTTTTTGACAAGCAAAATTCGTAAAGTTGTTGTATGTTCACATTCAAAATTAATTAAATTTTATGAGTTGTAGAACTTTTTTTTATTATATAAAAGTTAGATTTACAAAAATAATTTTATTCAATGCAAAATTCTATCACCAAAAATCAACTTTTTCAAGTTTTTTCTTCTGTAAATGAGAGAACTATTCCGTTTATAGATCAACAAGAATATTTAGTTGATGGACAATTTAAAACTTGGGAAATGCCTTATAACGAGATTTATTCGGCCGTTTGTAAACCAACAAATGAGAATAAATTAGAACGTATTTTAATTGGAAAAACTCCCAAAACTGGTTTGCCCGAGGCACTAGAATGTCTAGAAAGTTCCGATAAAGCATACAACAATGGATTTGGAGAATGGCCCATGTTTTCGGTAGAAAAAAGGATTTTTCATGTGGAGCATTTTGTTGGAGAAATGATTAAGTTGAAATCCGAAGTAGTGAATTTATTGATGTGGGAAATCGGTAAATCTGAAAAAGATGCCGAAAAAGAATTCGACAGAACTATAAAATACATTTATGACACTATTGAATCACTAAAAAAATTAGAACGAAAATCGGCTACTTTCACTATTGAAGAAGGTGTTATTGGTCAGGTTCGTCGGTCACCATTAGGAATTACTTTATGTATTGGTCCTTATAATTATCCTTTAAATGAAACTTACACACTACTTATTCCTGCTTTAATAATGGGAAATGTGATTTTATTTAAACCACCAAAAAATGGCTGTTTGCTTCATTATTGTTTGTCTAAAGCCATAAAAAATAGCTTCCCAAAAGGAGTGGTAAATTATCTTTATGGAAAAGGAAGTGAAATTGTTGAGCCATTAATGAATACAGGTAAAATAAATGTTTTAACTTTAATTGGTTCCAGTAAAGTAGCATCAGACATCAAAAAAGCGCATCCAAAAGTAAATCGTTTGCGAGCTATATTAGGGTTAGATGCAAAAAATCCTGCAATTATTTTAGAAAATGCCAATCTAGAAAATGCTGTTGAAGAGTGTGTATTAGGAAGTCTTTCCTTTAATGGACAACGTTGTACAGCACTCAAGATTTTGTTTGTACATGAGAATATAAAAGATGAATTTATAAAAAAATTCTGCGAAAAAGTGGACGCCTTAAAATTTGGAATGCCATGGGATGATAAAGTGCAAATAACTCCATTGCCAGAAGTTGATAAACCAAAATATTTGAACGATTGTATTGCAGATGCTGAAAGTAAAGGAGCAAAAATTATGAATCAAAATGGGGCTATTCAAAATGGCTCATTATTTTTTCCAGCCGTAGTTTATCCTGTTAATGAAAATATGAAATTGTACCGAGAAGAACAATTTGGACCCATTGTTCCAATTATTTCATTTAATAATATGCAGGAACCTATCGATTATATGATTACTTCTAATTATGGTCAACAAGTGAGTATTTTTGGCACTGACACACAAGAAATATCTCATTTAATTGATGGATTAGTTAATCAAGTTTCACGTGTAAATTTAAATGTTCAATGCCAACGAGGACCCGATACATTTCCGTTTACGGGCAGAAAGGATTCTGCTGAAGGAACACTTTCTGTATATGACGCGCTTCGATCATTTTCTATAAGAACTGTTGTTGCAACCAAAGAAACTAGAGAAAATAAAGAAATTATCAATAAAATTGTGACAGATGCGGAATCAAACTTTTTATCAACCAAATTTATTTTTTAATGTTTTTTTTTATTTCAATTATTTTTAGTTAACTGAGATTAAAATCACAATACTATTTTATTTTTTCCATCATTTTTTCAGGATGAGCCAGAGTATTAAATCCAAATTTTTGATATAAAAAATGGGCATCAGATGTTGCCAATCGCCAAATTTTGACTTGTTGTAATTGTGGTTCGTTCATCATCGCTTCAATTAAAATTGACGAATATCCTTTTCCCCGATGATTTTCATCAATAAAAACATCCATCACATAGGCAAATACTACATAATCGGTAATGACACGACAAAAGCCAATCTGTTTTTCATTCAAATAAATTCCGAAACAAAATGACGAGTTAATTGTGGTTTGAACTTCTTCAATTGTTCGTCCCGCAGACCAATAAACTTCTTTTAAAAAGTTTTGAATAAAGAAAATATCAAGTTTGGACTTATCTTTTGAAACTTCAATCATAAAATCATTTAAAATTTATAATTCAACATTCAAAATAGTATATAAAATTGGCTTACTCGGACTCGCATCATTTTCGAATGAAGCAATTTGTAGGTTTAATAGATATTTTCCGTCTGAAACAGAATTATCAATATAAATCATTTCAGTAATAGTACAATTCAATCGGGCATCTTCATTTAAATTAGTAACATCTTTCACATTCCAAAATGCTTTGTGAGCTAATAATTTTCCTTCGTCCTCTTCTCTATCAACACTTGGTAAATCAATTAATAAATGTTGAATTCCGATTTTCCGAATATAAATTGCCGCTTCTTCTGATAAATAGGGTGGATTTGTTTTGGAATAATTTTTATGCTTTTTAGATTCTGAATTGGGTAATGTTCGAATAATAATTGCTTGTGTAATTATTCCGTTCATTGCTTTTTCTATTTGATTTTTTGTAATTACTAAATCATGATTTGTAATTTCAGGTTCAATAGAAATCAATTCTGCCATAAAGAAAAACTTTTTCAAACATTGATTGATAGAATAAAATTTACGGGTGATGTGTCCTAGACACTCTGTGTGCGTTCCGTGACCGTGAGGATTAAAAAAAATGGTATTGAAATTGGTCGAACTTCCTTCCGATACTTTACCAATCCATTGGCCAAATTTTACAGGTTCTATTTCAGGTTTTTCAATATACCACGCAATCGGATTGTCATCGGTATTGGTTAACGGAATTGAAATATCAATTGGTTTTGATAAATCGATTTGGAAATTGTTTATTGTTGCTTTCATAATTAAAACACTAAGACCACGAAATTTTACACGAAGTTCAGCAAGAATTCTTTTCTTTGTGCCTTATTTGTTTCCTTTGTGGTTATTTTATTCCAAATTTAACAAAAACAATTCACTTGCAATTCCATCACTTAAAAATTTTCCTTTTCGGGTTGTTCTTAAAATGTTTTCATCTACAAATAACAAATGATCTTTTATATATTTTTCTGCTTGTTGGTTGAGATAATCGAGATATTTTTTGCCAAATTCTTTTTCAATTCTGTCTAAAGAAATTCCCCAAACGGTTCTTAACCCCGTCATGATATATTCATTATACCGATCAATTTTGGACAAAACTTCCCATTCAATGGGTAATATATTTTCTTCAATTGCTTTTAAATACAAGGCATTGTTAGATACATTCCAACCCCTTTTTTCGCCATCATAACTGTGTGCTGAAGGACCAATTCCAATGTATTTTTTTCCCAACCAATAGCTTGAATTATTTTTTGAAAAATAGTTTTCTTTGGCAAAATTTGACAATTCATAATGTATAAAATCATGTTCAGCTAATTTGTCAACTAAAATTTGAAAATGTTCTGAGGCCACATCCTCATCAGGTTGTTGAATAATTCCTTTATGAATAAACGAATGTAAAGCCGTTTTGGGTTCCACCGTCAACGCATAACTTGAAATGTGCGGAATATTATAAGACAAAGCTGTTTCTATATTTTGCAACCATTTTTCATTGCTCATTCTCGGAATTCCATAAATTAAATCAATAGAAATATTATCGAAATAATTGGAAGCAAATTCCAGACATGATCTTGCTTCCTCCGAATTATGAGCTCGATTCATCAGTTTTAAATCGTCTTCAAAAAAAGATTGGATTCCAATGGATAAGCGATTGATTCGGCTTTTTGATAGTTCGATTAATCGATCTTTAGATAAATCATCGGGATTGGCTTCTATGGTTATTTCAGGATTTTCTGAAATGTTGTAATTTCTGAAAACTTCATCAATCAAAAATCGTAAATCTTCAATCGTTAATATACTTGGCGTTCCGCCACCGAAATAAATGGTTTCAACACGTTCCTCATGGTACTCACTTTTACGTAATTCTATTTCTTTTGCTAGCGCCAAAACCATAGCGTCTTTTTTTTTCAATGAAGTCGAAAAATGAAAATCACAATAATGACAAGCTTGTTTACAGAAAGGTATGTGGATGTAGATTCCAGACATTTAATTAGGAAATTTATCAATTTTAAAATGGAACTTGTAATCAAATATCTTCAAATTATTTAATTCTATTTTCATTCTGTTTCACAAAAGCATCCCAACCCGAATAACTTTTTTCTCCAATTACTTTTCCAGAATTGAAAAAATGACAAACCGCAGCGGCTAATCCATCTGTAGAATCTAGGTTCTTGGGTAATTCTTTTAATCCGAGAAGTTGTTGCAACATTTTGGCAACCTGTTCTTTGCTTGCATTTCCATTACCGGTAATAGCCATTTTTATTTTCTTGGGTTCGTATTCTGTAATCGGAATTTGACGCGACAAACCTGCTGCCATTGCCACACCTTGGGCTCTTCCTAACTTCAACATTGATTGTACGTTCTTTCCAAAAAATGGAGCTTCAATAGCAATTTCATCCGGGTGATGCGTTTCAATTAACTCGAGGGTACGTTCAAAAATGACTTTCAATTTGGTGTAATGATCGTCGTATTTAGACAGAATTAATTCATTTAATTGAAGAAATTTCATCTTTTTATTGATAATTTTTATTAAACCAAATCCCATGATAGTAGTGCCTGGGTCGATTCCTAATATGATGCGCTCGTTTGCCATGTCTTTTTGAGGATTCCCATTCTTTTACTAAATCTTAAAATCCTATTTTGATTTTCTTTTTCAAATTTCCAAATTGTCTCATTTCCAAATTGACTACTTTTGCAACAATGATTTCAATTTCTTACAAAGCTAAACAATTCGGCGTTTTTATAATCAAACTTTTGATTGTTATTGCTGCATTTTATTTTATTTACGACCAATTGGCTTATAATAATAAGTTGAATTGGACTCGATTTTTAATTCTATATCACAAAAACCAATCGTTTTTAGGAATTTCATTTCTCTTGTTTTTTAGTTTCATGAATCGTTATTTTGAAATTTTAAAATGGCAAAATCTGGCTCAAGTAGTCCGAAAAATATCCATTTATGAAGCCACAAAACAGGTTCTAGCTGCCTTAACACTGGGTGTTTTTACTCCAGTTGGTATTGGAGAATATGCCGGTAAAGCGTTGTATTTTGAAAAAAAAGACACCAAAAAAATCATTTTTCTGAATTTAATTTGCAACGGAATTCAAATTATTGCAACTGGTTTTTTTGGCATAATGGGCTTGCTACTTTTGGGTTATTGGTATTGGAGTGTAGGAATTTTAGTAGTTACAATTTTATTTTTACTGGTTTCCTACTTCACTAAAACTGTTGCCATTAAAGGGTATTCGATAGAAAACTTAATAGAAAGAAATAATGAAATTCCTAAGAAAATTCATCGTAAAAATGTTCTTTTAGGAATGTGTCGCTATTTAGTATTTTCTCATCAATATTACTTTTTATTTTTGGCTTTTGATGTAGAGTTATCCTATGTCACACTCATGGCAACAATAACTACCGTTTATTTCTTAGCTTCTGTTATTCCGAGTTTTCAATTTTTAGATTTTGCTTTAAAAGGCAGTTTGGCCGTTTATTTTTTCGGATTATTAGGGGTTAACGAATGGGTTGTGGTTTTTGTAACCACGCTCATGTGGTTTTTAAACGTGGTGTTACCAGTCATTATTGGAAGTTATTTTGTTTTGGTTTTTAAGATTTATCCGCAAAGAAACTAATTCATAAAGAATTATTTAAATGGAATGTATCGTTTATCTGCCTAAATTTGTGTTATTATAGTTATGATCGCAATAGTACTTTTTATTTGTTTATTTATTTATGTTGTTTTTATTTCACAACTGATTTTTGGTTTTGACAAAGTAAAATCATTTGAAAGAACTAATGAAATACCTAAAACAACGTTCTCCATTATTGTTCCGTTCAGAAATGAGGAAAAAAATTTAGGCAAATTATTACAATCCATTTCAAAATTAAATTACCCAACAGAATTGTTTGAAATCATTATGATAGATGATTTTTCAGAAGATGCTTCGGTACGTATTTACATCAAATGGCGCCTAGAAAATGGATTAATTCATTCGACACTTTTGGAAAACTTACGGTTATCTAATTCTCCAAAAAAAGATGCTATTTCTAGAGCTATTCCAATTGTAAAAAACGAATGGATTATCACTACTGATGCCGATTGTATGGTCAATAAAAACTGGCTTACAACTTTGGATAATTACATACAAAAAAATGAACCTCAAATGGTAGTTGGTGCGGTAGTTTATAAAACCAAAAACAATTGGTTCCATCACTTTCAGCAATTAGATTTATTAAGTTTACAAGGAACAACCATTGCTAGTTTCGGAATTGGAAAGCCGTTTATGTGCAATGGTGCTAATTTTGCTTATACCAAAAAAATCTTCGAAGAACTAGGAGGTTTTGGTGGAATTATCAAACAAGCAAGTGGAGATGATGTCTTATTGTTACAAAAAGCGTTACTTATTCATTCTGAAAAAGTACATTATTTAAAAAACACTTCTTTTATTGTAAAAACAAAACCTGAAAACGATTTGTTCAAGTTATTCATGCAACGAGTTCGTTGGGCAAGTAAAACTTCGGATTATAAAAATAATTACGCTAAACTTTTAGCTTTGGTGGTATTTTTGATGAACTTGTCTTTGGTTTTAGGTTGTGTGTTTTGTGTTTGGCGTTCTTTGGATTTTAGAATAGTCACGTATATTTTTTTAATAAAATATTCAATTGATTACATTCTACTTTATAAATCAAATAAATATTTAGGGAAAGAAAAATTTATAGTACCTCTTTCAAGTAGTTTCATTTACCCATTCTTCGCTAGTTTGGTAGGGATTTATTCACTCTTTGGAAGCTTTACTTGGAAAGGCCGAAATTTTTCTAAATAATTATTTCCCCGTTCTGATAATTATCGGTAAAATGAATTGGGTCTTAACAGGAATACCTCTTTTTATTGCTGGATTTATTTTTGGAAAATTGACTAATTTTATTTTTAAAATACTGTCAATTTTGATGGTATCATACGCAACGGTGTATCCTGGAAATTGTGGCTCAAACTGCATAGTTGCATTCGAATTTACTGTAACTTTCACTTCAATTGTATCTAATTTTGGAAATAATATTTTGAGTGTGTCGATGCTCAATTTCTGTTGTATTGTAGCGGATAAAAACTCGAAAAAACATTGTTTTTTTTGACTTATATCTATTATTTTTTCGCAATCGGCAATAGAAGGATATACATCAACTACTTTCCAATTGATTTCTTTAATTTGCTTTTCTAGTAATTCTTTTTCAGAGGGTACTTGCTTGTCAAAATATTGACAAGATTGTAGTAGTAAAATCAGTAAAAGAGTTAAATTTTTTTTCAAATTTTTGATGTTTGGAATAGTTTAGTTTTAATATTGTTATTTAGAAAAAAAACACAAAGTGAAACACTGTTGTTTGAATTACACTTATAATAATGGATTCAAAAATAGTAAAAAAACAACAAAGTTAATTCAATCAAAAAAGCCATCCCTAAATTCTGATATAAATCAGAATAAATGGAAAGCTTTTCATTGGTTTAACTACTAAACCATGATGCGAGTTACAAATTCGCATCGAAAACAACACAACTAATTTTAATGAATTCCTGAATAAAAAAATATTCAACAATTCCATTTCATTTGCTTTTTTGGGCAAAAAAGCACTTTGTTTCCAAAGTGCTTTTAATATTTTTCCCAATTTTAGCGGTCTGGACGGGACTCGAACCCGCGACCCCATGCGTGACAGGCATGTATTCTAACCAACTGAACTACCAAACCATCGCTTTATTGCGGTTGCAAATATACACACGTTTTTTATATTTACAAGTGAATTTAATTACTTTTTTAAATTAAAATTCAATTGCCTAACCAAATATTTGTTTTTCAGCTAAATATGTAGTTAGAATTTTTTCAAAATTAGCACCAACATTGACAGGAACATATTTTATTTTATTCTGTACACAAGTTAAGGAGATGCTTTTAAAATATTTTTTAATAGTATTCTCGTATTCTTCTTTTACATTTTCTGCAAAAAGATTAATTATTTCTCCTGATTCAACATCAATAAACTTTCGTGGCGTGTTGTCAAAATCAAAACTTAATTCTCTCTTTTCATCAATTACATGAAATAAAACTACTTTATGTTTATTGTGTTTTAAATGTTGTAAGGCATTAAAAAGTGCTTCTTGATTATCGTTTTGAAACATATCTGTAAAGATAATAATCATCGAACGACGCTGCATTTTTTCGGCTATTTGATGTAAAAAAGTAATAGTGTCTGTTGGTTTTGCTTGTTTTGGAATGGCTAATAAATCTTCCAATTTATTCAATAACATTCTATGATGGCGATCGCTTCCTTTTTCTGGAGCATAATATTCATAATTATCAGAATAAACGCTTAACCCAACTGCGTCACGTTGTTTTTTAAGTAAATTCATCAGTACAGCAGAAGCCAATACCGAAAAACCAATTTTGCTTTCATAAAATGGTTGATTACCTTCCAATTTTGGATAATGCATTGATGATGAATTATCAATAATTAAATGACAGCGAAGATTCGTTTCTTCTTCGAAACGTTTGGTGTACAAACGGTCGGTTTTGGCAAATAATTTCCAATCGATGTGTTTAGTGCTTTCGCCTGCGTTATACGTTTTATGCTCAGCAAACTCCGCAGAAAACCCATGGAAAGGCGATTTATGCATTCCTGAAATAAATCCTTCAACTACTTGATTGGCTAAAAGCTCTAAATGCTTGAAGCCAGAGATGAGTTCTTTTTGTTCTTCTATCTTCATTGTTCAAAGATAATTTGAAAATTTTAAAAGGGATCAATTTGAAAATTATTTTAACAAATAAAAAAGGCCCAACTTTTTGTTAGACCTTTGCTTAACTTTTATAAAGGTGTATTATAGTAATGCATCTACGGCATCAGTATAGGTTTTTTTTGGAGCTACTCCTACTTGACGTCCAACTACTTCACCGTTTTGAAAAATTAATACGGTTGGAATGTTACGAACTCCATATTTTGCAGCAAATTCTTGGTTGGCGTCAACGTCAACTTTTCCTACTGTTGCTTTTCCTTCATACTCTGTTGCAATTTCATCGATTACTGGACCTACCATTCTACAAGGGCCACACCAAGCTGCCCAAAAATCTACTACTACCGGTTTGTCTGATTTTAATACTACTTCATCAAAAGTAGCATCTGTTATTGCTAATGCCATATTTTTATTTTTTATTTTATTGTTTTGAATTACAAAGATAAAGAAACATTTTACTTATGAAATGCAACTTGTATTACTTTTAATTATTTTTTGATTGAAAGAATTGATTAATTGAGTTTGAAATTCACTTGCAACTTTTCTAATTCTTGCAATAGTTCTTTGGAGATTTTTATTTTTAACTTTCTACTTGGCATTGCTAATCGGTTAATAATACGTGTTTCTTCTAAATCAATTAATGGATTTGAAATGCTAATTTCATCATCAATTTCTGTTGCTATATCTAAATTATCAATGTCAATTTCTGAATCATTTTCAATCAGAATAGGGTTTGTTATTGGAATTATTTCTTCAGAAATTTCAGGTTTTTTTAACACTTTTTCAATTTCCATAACTTCAAAGGTAACTGGATTTGTTCCTTCGTTGGCTTTAAAAATTTCATTTAATTGCTCTATCAAATGCTGTTTTAAATCATTTATATTTAGCTGTATAGACAGTTTTTTAGCGAAGTTTGGCAACACATCGGCCAGTAATTTTGCATCCAGAAATGTAATTTGAGGCTCCGTTTTTTTCCCGGTTTCCCGATTTACCCAACCATCTTTAACTCCAATTTTGAAATAGATAAATTGATTGTTCACCAAGAAATGACGAAATTTCAGGTATTCTTCATTAAAAATTCTAAAATCATGACTTTCGTCATACCCCTCTAGGGTGAACATAGCCCAATCTTTTCCGTTTTTCCCTGTTCGATATTGAACATTAGTTACAATACCACCAAACGTCAAGTTTTTTCCAATTAATAAATTCAAACTTTTTAATTGAGCCAATTTTATATTGCAGAAATAATTCATTTCAAAATGGTAATCGTCAAGTGGATGACCAGATATATAAATTCCAACGACTTCTTTTTCTTTAGCCAGTTTTTCCATTGTGCTCCATTCTTCACAAGGCGGAACTATAGGTTCGGCTATTTGAACATCACTAGCTTCTCCAAATAAACTTACTTGCGACGAATTTTCATTTTCTTGAAATTTAGAACCATAACGCATTGCTTTTTCATAAAACGTAATTCCCTCACCTTCTATATGAAAATATTGTGCTCTATGCGTATCTAGAAAGCAGTCGAACCCACCCGCATACGCAAGACTTTCAAATGCTTTTTTGTTTGCAGCCCGAAGATCTATTTTTTTAGCCAAATCAAATATTGATTGGTAGGGTGACTCTTTTCTATTTTGTACAATGGTATCCACTGCATTAGCGCCAACGCCTTTAACTGCTCCCATTCCGAAACGAACTGCGTATTCATTATTTACCGTAAATTTATAAAACGACTCGTTCACATCTGGTCCAAGAACCTTTAATCCCATGCGTTTGCATTCTTCCATAAAAAAGGAAACTTGTTTGATGTCGTTCATGTTATTTGATAAAACTGCTGCCATGTACTCTGCCGGAAAATTGGCTTTTAAATAGGCGGTTTGGTAGGCAATCCAAGCATAGCAAGTGGAGTGCGATTTATTAAATGCATATTCAGCAAACGCTTCCCAGTCTTTCCAAATTTTCTCTAATTTTTCTTCTGAATGCCCTTTTGCAGCGGCTTGAGCAATGAACTTTGGTTTCATTTTATCCAAAACGTCACGTTGTTTTTTCCCCATTGCTTTTCGCAAAACGTCGGCATCACCTTTAGAAAAATCCGCTAATTTTTGGGACAAGAGCATTACTTGCTCTTGGTAAACTGTAATTCCGTAGGTGTCTTTTAGCAATTCTTCGCAGGCTTCTAAATCGTAAACAATTGTCTCTTCGCCATTCTTTCTTTTAATAAAACTCGGAATGTATGCAATTGGTCCCGGACGATAAAGCGCATTCATAGCAATTAAATCTGGAAAAACGGTAGGTTTCAATTCCTTCATATATTTCTGCATTCCAGGACTTTCATATTGAAAAATACCAACCGTTTCTCCACGCTGAAAAAGCTCATACGTCTTTACATCATCGATTGGAAATTCATCGGGGTTGATGTCTTTTCCTGTTCTGTATTTTACCAGTTTTACAGTATCTTTTATTAAGGTTAGAGTTTTTAAACCTAAAAAATCCATTTTTAATAATCCGGCACTTTCTACTACCGAGTTATCAAATTGGGTTACATATAAATCGGAATCTTTTGCCGTTGCTACCGGAACGAAATTGGTAATATCGTCTGGCGTGATGATCACACCGCAAGCGTGGATCCCTGTATTTCTTATATTTCCTTCTAAAATTTGAGCTTGCTGAATGGTTTCACTGCTCAAATCGGATGCTTTACTAAGCACAATTAATTCTTTTACTTTTTCAAAATCTTCAGGTCGCAACGCCGCTTTCAATTTGGCATCATCCATTGAAAATATTTTTTCTAGATTCAAAGTTGTTGGAATTAACTTCGCAATTTTATCGGCTTCAAATAAGGGCAAATCCAAAACTCTAGCCGTATCTCGAACCGATGATTTTGCAGCCATGGTTCCGTAAGTGATGATTTGTGCCACTTGCCTTGAACCGTATTTTTGAATGACATAATCCATAACTTTGCTTCGACCTTCATCATCAAAATCGATATCAATATCGGGAAGCGAAACCCTATCTGGATTTAGAAAACGCTCAAAAAGCAGATTGTATAAAAGCGGGTCAATATTAGTAATCCCAAGACAATATGCTACCACGGAACCCGCTGCAGAACCCCGGCCTGGGCCTACAGAAACCCCCATTTTTCTGGCTTCTGCGATGAAATCTTGAACTATCAAGAAATAACCTGGATACCCCGAATTTTCTATTGTTAGTAATTCAAAATCAATACGTTCTTGAATTTCTGAAGTGATTTTAGGATAACGTTTTTTTGCACCTTCATAAGTTAAAAAATGCAGAAATTTATTTTCTCCACGTTTTCCATTGTCGGTTTTATCGTCTTTCACCAAAAATTCCTCTGGAATGACAAATTTTGGAAGCAACACTTCTCGTGTCAAATTGAAGATTTCGATTTTATCAACAATTTCTGAAATGTTAGAAATCGCTTCAGGTAAATCAGAGAACAATTTTTTCATGTCTTCACTCGACTTAAAATAATATTCCTGATTGGGCAATCCATAACGATACCCGCGACCTCGACCTATTGGAGTTGATTGCTTTTCACCATCACGAACGCATAGCAAAATATCATGTGCATTTGCGTCTTCTTTATCGATATAAAACGAATTGTTAGTTGCAACTGTTTTCACCTGATGCTTTTTTGCTAATGCAATTAACGATTGGTTCACGCGATTTTCATCTTCTTGATTGTGGCGCATTAACTCGATATATAAATCGTCACTAAATTGTTCTTTCCACCAAATCAGTGCTTCTTCGGCTTGATTTTCTCCAAGATTTAATATTTTATTCGGAATTTCACCATACAAACTTCCTGACAAAACAATGAGGTCTTCTTTGAACTGTTTGATTATTTCTCTATCTATTCGGGGCACATAATAAAATCCTTCTGTGTAAGCAATGGATGACATTTTTGCCAAATTATGGTATCCGTTTTTGTTTTTTGCAAGTAAGACTATTTGATATCCGTTGTCTTTTCTTGATTTATCTTTATGATTATCGCAGACAAAAAACTCACACCCTACAATTGGTTTTAAGATGGTTTCCGTTGGAAGTTCTCCTGCTTCAAGCGCAGCTTTATTTTTGAATTCAGCGGCTTTGTTATGATACAAAACATCCCGTACAAAGTGAAAAACACCCATCATGTTTCCGATATCAGTCATGGCCACAGCAGGCATTTTGTTTTTTACGGCTGCCGCAACTAAATCTTTCACTGAAACTGTTGATTGCAATACCGAAAACTGCGTATGATTATGAAGGTGAACAAAATCAGTATCAATTAGGGTTTTATTATTTTCTGAAAGTGTTTGTTTGGAAATAGAGACATTACCGGTATCCCCAAATTGCTGACGAATTTTATCGGAAGCTTCTTTCAGATTTATGTGCTGTAATCCAATTAACTGAATCGATCTTGGGTTTTTAAGCTGAAAATCTTCAAAATAGTCTTGCTCAACATTAAGATCAGTTTTAGTAAAAATTTCGGTACGAATTAATTCAAAAAAACATCGTGTTGTAGCTTCTACGTCGGCAGTTGCATTGTGTGCCTCTGTGAATGGTTGGTTGAAAAGATAGAAGTGTAATTCTGTTAATGTTGGTAGTTTGAATTTTCCATTACGTCCACCAGTTAATTTTAATAGTGCAGCTGTAACCTCAGTACAAGTATCTAAAACAGGCATTTTTGTCAAAGGGGAATCAATTCTCATTCTATAAAATTCACAACCCAAGATGTTGACATCAAAACCTACATTTTGACCAACAATATATTTGGTTTTTGACAAAGCACTATTGAACTTATCCAACATTTCTTTAAGTTGAATTCCTTGTTGTATTGCTAATTCGGTAGAAATTCCATGAATACGTTCTGCATCATAAGGGACATTGAATCCTTCTGGATTAATAAGATAATCTTCATGCTCTATGAGGGTTCCCATTTCGTCGTGCAATTGCCAGGCAATTTGGACGCATCTAGGCCAATTATCAGTGTCAGAAATTGGTGCGGCCCAATTTTTAGGCAATCCTGTAGTTTCGGTATCAAATATTAAATACATAGTTTTCAAAAATCAATTGCAATTTCAAAAATCAAAGTCAAAAGAAGTGCTGTTTTTGACTTTGTTCAAAAGTACAATTTACAAAATAATTTATGAATTTTAGTTATTAACAAAAGAAAATAAATGTCATTTCAGCTAAAAAAAATATTTATAAACATCTTAATAGCAAGGTTTTAAAAATAAATTTAATGAAAATTCCACGATAATTTAAAAAAATGAACTTCTAAATTTTAAGTAAAGATTTTCCGTGAATTAACACGTTAGGGTTGATAAGTACAATGCTAAAAACACCTGTAACAATAAGTAATTTAAGAATATTATGAAGGAGTAGGTATTGTAGTTTGTTAATTGACTTCCATAACAAAATCAGAAAGAAAATTAAAATGATCAAGCTGATGTAAAAATAAATATCCATGTAACCCACATCGCATATTTCAACTAAAATATAAACCGGAATTATGGTTAAAATTGTTAATAGGGTTATGATTTTTTTTGCAAAATTTTCTCCGTATTGTACCGGAATTGTTTTATAATCATTAGCGATATCTCCTTTGATGTTTTCTAAATCTTTTATAATTTCTCTTATTAAAAGTAGTAATAGCAAAAAAGTCGCATGTGCAAAGATTTCTGGATACAAGTTTTTATAGTACAAAAGAATGGCAAAGAATGGTAAAATTGCTAATAATGAAGCAGTTAGATTTCCAATTATTGGGTATTTTTTTAATTTATGGGAATAAAACCAAATAAGAAATATATAAGCCGAAAAAAACAGAACGGCCTTAAAAGAGACCAACATCGCTAACAATGCTACTGCAAAATTTACTGTAAAATAAACTTGAAGTTTGGTTCGTTGGCTAACCAATCTTTCTATTTTAGATTTGTTAGGACGGTTGATTAAATCTTTTTTACCGTCATAAAAGTTGTTGATGATATAACCCGAAGCTATGGTCAAACTAGAAGCAATAACAATAATTAAAAGATTGAAATCGAGTATCACATTCAGTGCCCTTTTATCGGGAGAAAAAATAAATATAGCCGATAAATATTGTGCTAATGTAATAATGGGAATATTATAGCCGCGAACTACAGAAAACATACTGATAATTTTCATTATAGTAAGTTTGGATTGTCGGCTTAACATAACTTTATGTAATTAGAATTGGTAAACAACTTCTAACTTATAATCTTTTAAAGCAATTTGGGCTTTTTCTATATCTTCTGTAAAACCTAATATGTAACCACCGCCACCAGAACCACAAAGTTTTAAATAGTAATCGTTGGTGTCAATTCCTTTTTGCCAAATTCCATGGAATTGTTCAGGAATCATTGGTTTGAAGTTATTTAAAACAACTTTTGAAAGTTTTTTAGTATTAGAAAACAAGGACTTTTTATCGCCACCAAGGAAGTTTTCAACACACAAATCGGTATATTTAACAAATTGGTTTTTTAACATTGTACGAAAACCTTGATCTTTTAGGTTTTCCATAAAGATGTTTACCATTGGCGCAGTTTCTCCAACAATCCCCGAGTCCAGCAAGAAAACTGCTCCTTTCCCCTCTATACTTTGAGAGGGAATTCCAGTTGCTTCAATATTGTCTTTAGAGTTGATTAGAATAGGAATGCTTAAATAGCTATTTAATGGATCAAGCCCTGAACTTTTCCCGTGAAAAAATGATTCCATTTGAGAAAAAATAGTCTTCAACTGAAGTAACTTTTCTCTAGTTAAGTTTTCTAAAACTGTAATTTTATTATGAGCATACTTGTCATAAATAGCAGCTACTAAGGCGCCACTACTTCCAACTCCGTAACCTTGTGGTATGCTTGAATCAAAATACATCCCTCTTTCTACATCGATGTTTAACAACTCTAAATTGAAGGTAACTAATTCGGGTTGTATGTTTTGTAATTGTTCTAAATAAACCACAAAACGTCTTAAACTTTTATTCGATTTTATAGCCTCATCCAATGGATTTTCATCCACTTTCAAAGCGCCATTGTAAAAATTATAGGGAATAGACAAACCTTTAGAATCTTTGATAATTCCATATTCTCCGAAGAGTAATATTTTGGAGTAAAATAAGGGTCCTTTCATATCTTAATTTTCAAGTATTAATTGACTTCCAAAACCAATTTCATCACAAATATACTGACCATTTTGACAATAGCCAACTAATTCGTCTTTAATAAATTGCAAAGTTTCGTTTTTATAGTTTTCAGGATACAAAACATGCACGTTGGCACCTGCATCAAGAGTAAAGCAAATCGGTATATGAGTTTCATTTCTAAAACTCCAAATTTTATTAATTATCTCTAGCGTATTAGGTTTCATTAATATAAAATAGGGCATTGAAGTCATCATCATGGCATGCAAAGTTAGGGCTTCACTTTCTACAATTTTAATGAATTCCACCAAATTTCCATTCTCTAAAATGCGTTTTATTGCCGATAAATTTTGATGGGCTTGAGAAAATCGTTGTACTGCAAAAGGATGATTTTGCATTAAGTCATGTCCAACAGTACTCGACACTTGCTTTTCGCCTTTGTCCACCAATATAATAGTGTCTTGATAATTTTTGAAATTAGCATGAACTTCGGAGGGTAATTCTACGCCGAACAAATCGGAACTACCATTGATTTCTTTATGATTCCCCCAAACTACGATGTCTCCCTTAATGCTTCTGCAAGCACTTCCTGAACCTAATCGTGCCAAAAAAGATGCTTTTTGATAAAAGAAATCGTCCGTCATTCTAGGATTCAATTCTTTTTCCAAACTCATAATGTTCATTGCTAAAGCGGCCATTCCTGAAGCAGAAGAAGCTATTCCTGAACTGTGTGGAAAGGTGTTTTGGGTGTCAATAATAAAATGATAGTTTTTCAAATACGGACAATAGACTTCGATTCGTTCGAAGAATTTCTGAATTTTTGGTTTGAAATCTTCTTTTGGTTTTCCTTCAAAAAGTAAATCAAATGAAAAACGTGAATTTGTAACACTGAGTTTGTCGGAGTGTTTTTTAGTAAATCCTAATTTAGTAATCGTTTTACAATGGTTTAATGTAAAACTGATGGAAGGATTGGCCGGAATCTGGTTGGCTTTTTTGCCCCAATACTTTACTAAAGCAATATTACTGGGTGCACTCCATTCAAAACCGCCTTCGCTTATTAAAGCCGCATTTTGATTGAAAATAAAATCCTTTTCGGAAATCATATATCTTAATTTTAATACAAAGATACTCTTTTTGCAAAAACCTTCTAATTTTGTTTAGTATGTTTGTGAAAATTATAAACAAGATGCAAAAGATTTTAAGAGTATCGGTAGTCGTAATGACCTGTTTGGTTGTGGGCTATTTATCGGGAATGGTCACTCGCGAGAGTATTACAACGTGGTATCCAACCTTGGTTAAGCCAATTTTTAATCCACCCAATTGGTTGTTTGCACCGGTTTGGTCTATACTTTACATCATGATGGGGATTGCTGGCGGTTTGGTTTGGAATAAAATTGAAACTGATGAAAAAAACGTAATGACTGCTTTTAAATATTTTATAATTCAATTGGCTTTAAATGTGGCTTGGTCATTTATTTTTTTTTATTTGCACAATCCTTTTTTGGCATTAATAGAAATTGTTCTTTTAGGGTTGATGATTTTTGAAACTTATAATCAATTCAAGAAAATTGATTCCAAAGCAGGAATGTTACTTCTTCCTTATTTGACTTGGGTATGTTTTGCTACTGTTTTAAACGCCAGTATTTGGTGGTTGAATCGATAGTTTCATTGTTTAATGTTATAATTATTATGTTAAAAAAAATTGCCTTTTTTATATTGATTAGCAGTAATATTTTTTCACAAGAAGTTGAAAACGATTCTTTAAAGAATAAATTTGACTATGATACAGCTTATTATGCCAATAATTTTTCAAAAAGAGATTTCATAGGCTTTAAATTTCCACATGTTAATAAAATAGATATCAATGGCGAATTATTTGAAAGCAACAATTCAAAAAGATTGGTTCTATATAACTTTTGGCAAAAACATTGTGCACCATGTATTACAGAAACAGATATGTTAAATCAATTAGAATCGAAGTTTTCTAATGATGTCGATTTTATTGGAATAACTTATGAAACTAAAGAAGATATTATAAAATTTAATAAAAAACACCTGTTTGATTTTAGAAATTTATCGATTTCTGAAAATGTAATTACCAATCTATTTATTTACAACGGTTATCCAGCCACTTTTTTAGTGTTTGATGGTGAAATAATCGCATTTTCTAGTGGAGGACCAGTAGATAGTAATTCTAAATACTATTATGTTTCGCTCTACAATACCTACTCAAAATTTAGGACAGCAATTGAAAATAAATTGAAAGAAATAAAAAAGTAATATTGTGCATTTATTAAAATTATATAAATTATTAGTTGATAAAAATTTTAGTTAAAAATAGGATATTATTGAATTGCCTCCCCAATAATAAACCCGCCAGTCCAAGCATTCTGAAAATTGAAACCGCCCGTAATGGCATCGATGTTTAGAATTTCGCCTGCGAAATAAAGGTTTGCATGCAGTTTGCTTTCCATGGTTTTAAAGTTGATTTCTTTTAAATCAATACCGCCAGCAGTTACAAATTCTTCTTTGAAAGTACTTTTGCCATTGACTTGAAATTCGCCTTGAGTTAATTGAAGCGCCAAATTTTGAATTTGCTTTTTAGTTAAGTCAGCCCATTTGGTTTCTTCCGAAATATCGGATGCAAAAACCAAGCTTTCCCATAGTCTATTAGGAAACTCAAAAGGCGATTTCTTTGACACTGCTTTTTTAGAATGTTCTAGTTTGAGCTCTTTTAGTTTTTCTTCCGTTTCTTCCAAAGTCAAATCATTTAACCAATTCACTTCAATGGTAAATAGATACTTCTTATCGGCTAATTCTCTTGCGCCCCATGCCGAAAGTCGTAATATTCCGGGACCACTCATTCCCCAATGCGTTATTAATAAAGGCCCTGAAGCTTCGAGTTTCGAGTTTTTAACTTTTACCGTTGCCCATGCCGAAACACCCATCAAATCTTTAATGCGTTTATCTTTAATGTTAAAAGTGAATAGGGAAGGAACAGGCGGAACAATACTATGCCCAATTTCAGTAAGCATTTCCCATATTTTAGGATTACTGCCCGTGGTCATAATTAATTTTTGGCAAGAATAAGTATCGTGGTTGGTTTCTACTTTCCAATACGTTTCTGCTTTATAAATAGATTGCACACTTTGCCCAATTACGATGTCAATACCCAGTTTTTGTGTTGCTGATAGAAAACAATCGATAATGGTTTGCGAGGAATTGGAAACCGGAAACATTCTACCGTCGTCTTCAATTTTGAGTTCTACACCCTGTTTTTCAAACCATTCAATGGTATCACCAGTACAAAATTGATGAAACGGACCCCGAAGTTCTTTTTCACCACGAGGATAAAACTTCACTAAATCATTGGGGACTAAACACGCATGGGTTACATTGCAACGTCCGCCACCCGAAATTCGAACTTTTGACAAAACTTCTTGTCCACGTTCTATGATAGCCACTTTGAATTTTGGATTTTTCTCTACAATAGTAATTGCAGTAAAAAAACCCGCAGCACCACCGCCAACAATTATAATATCGTATTTATTATTCATATTTTTAAAACATTAAGGGCTAACAAATTGATATACTTAATTTCATCCTCCATCGGTTTTGAAAATGACTCTTTTCAAGTCCCCTTTAGAAACAAAAAATCCCTAATTACTTTATTTATAAGTGATTAGGGATGTTTTTTGTGGTACCTCCAGGGATCGAACCAGGGACACATGGATTTTCAGTCCATTGCTCTACCATCTGAGCTAAGGTACCTTGCTACTATTTCATATTGCACATAAAATATACGAATTGCATGAAATTGTTTGCGGGTGCAAATATAGAATGATTTTTAATTTATACAAAACAAATTTTAAAAAAAATCTATTTGTAACTTTGCCCTCATAAATCATTCATTATGCTTTTAGCCATCGATGTTGGAAACACCCAGATTAAAGTAGCTGTATTTGAACAAAATATACTATTGAATAAAGAAATTATTGGATTTTCAAACTGGGAAATAGCCGTCAAAAATGTTTTATGGAACTTTCCGCAAATACGTAATTGTGTCGTGGCATCGGTTGGAAAACTTCCAAAAGAAGATTTTCTAAATCTTTCATCAACACTCAAATTGTATTTTATTTCTTCTGAAAGTAAGTTTCCATTTCAAAATTTATACAGATCTCCAAAAACACTTGGAACCGATAGAATGCTATTGGCTGCCGGTGCAGTTTTTCAATTTCCAAAAAAAAATCGACTAGTAATTGATGTAGGAACTTGCATTACCTATGATTATATTGATGAAAACGATAATTATCTTGGCGGAGCTATTTCTCCGGGCATCACACTTCGTTACCAATCGTTACACAATTATACAGATAAATTGCCCTTGTTAACTTTAGAAATTCCTGAAGAATTAATTGGTAATTCTACAAATCAATCCATGCATTCTGGAGTTATTAATGGTATTACTCAAGAAATTGAGGGTTTTATTAACGCTTATTCATATCAAAATGATAACTTTATCATAATTTTAACTGGTGGCGACTCAGAATTTTTGGCTAAACGATTAAAAAATACCATATTTGCCAATCCAAATTTTCTTTTAGAGAGTTTGAACCAAACTTTTCAATACAATCACAATGATTAAAAAAAATATAGTAAGCATTTGTTTACTTCTTTCGTTAGTTTCATTTGCCCAACAAGGAACTTCTTCACCTTATTCTTTTTATGGAATTGGAGATGTTCGTTTTAGAGGTACAATAGAAAATCGTTCTATGGCAGGAATGGGTACTGTTCCAGACAGTATTCACTTGAATATTCAAAATCCAGCCATGTATTCTAATTTGAAACTAACCAATTTTTCAATAGGAGGGACTTTTGCAGCTACCAAATTGATTACTAACGAACAAAATGAAAAAGCACAACGAACCACGCTTGATTATTTGGCAGTTGGTCTTCCTTTGAAAAAGTTTGGAATTGGTTTTGGCTTGATTCCCTATTCATCGGTAGGTTACAATATTCAAAGTTCAACAATAGACAATACTATTCAAACTATAAATTATTACAAAGGAAATGGTAGTTTAAATAAAGTGTTCGTTGGTTTGGGATTTCAAATTTCTAAAAAGTTAAGTTTTGGTGTTGATGCCCAATATAACTTTGGTAAAATTACAACAAGTAATATTGCTTTACGTTATGTTAATGTTGCAACTAACGGAACGCCAATATATGAGCAAGTTCAGTATGGTTCAATTGAAGCCAATACTTCCAGCGCAAGTGGAATAAATTTTAATACAGGATTGTCTTTTAAATCAAAATTTAATAAAGATATTTCCATCTTTTCAAGCGTAACTTATTCGCCTGAGGCAACTTTAAAATTTAACAACACTAGGAATATTGGTTTAGTTCAAGGAGCTAATGGTATTAATATATTGGGTGTTGGTGAGCCAACTGTTATTGATGTTCCAAATACAAAAATAAAACTGCCTTCTAAATTCACTATTGGTTTAGGTATTGGTAATACAAAAAAATGGATAATTGGTTCGGAAGTAACGTTTCAAAATAACAGTAATTTTGGTAATCGATTTAATGACATCACAAATGTTTCATATGAAAATGCTACCAGATATACTTTGGGTGGATATTATATTCCTAATTATAATTCGTTTTCAAGTTATTTTAAAAGAGTCGTTTACAGAGGCGGATTTAGATATGAAAATACGGGTCTGATAATTGAAAATAAATCAATTCAAGATGCTGCTTTAACTCTAGGTTTAGGAATGCCATTAAGAGGTACATTTTCTAATCTAAATATCGGATTTGAAGTTGGAAACAGAGGAACCAAAGCTTCCGGATTGGTTAGAGAACACTACATGAATTTCAGTATCGGATTGTCTTTAAATGACAAATGGTTCCAAAAAAGAAAATTCAATTAATAGATAAATAGTATTGGTATGAAAGCTAAATTAATGGTTTTGTTTGTACTTGTTTTTTCTCAATTAGCAATAAGTCAAGAGGTAAATTGTGGCGAAAAAGAAAATCAATTATACAAATTCGTTGCCGATAAAGAATATAAAAAAGCGAACGAGTTTTGGAGTGAAATCAAAACTTCGTGTGCCAAATACAATGAGTCTGTATATCTTCTCGAAAGTAAAGTGCTTCAATACAATATAGAAGTTGCTAATCCTGAAAATACAGAGAAAGCAGTTAGAGAACTTATCAACCATTTTGATTTATACGATAAAAATTTTCCTGCCAATACGAATGGGAATTATGAAAAAAGAGCTATGGCATTATATGATAATAAAATAGATGCTAATGATGAAATATATACCTATTTAGATCAAGCATTCCATTTACAAAAGAATACTTTTGTAAATCCACAAGCGCTTTACACGTATTTTAAGTTGTATTTTGATAAAAATAATTCAGATAAAACGCAGGTTACCACTCAAAAATTAATTTCAAAATACATTGATGTCACTTCGTTAGTAAATGAAAACATCCAGAAACTAGCTTTCAAAACAGACGAATACAATAGAGTCCAACAAGGAATGAGTTCTTTGATGAATGGTTTATTAACTTGCGATAATTTAATTCCGTACATCAAGTTCAATTTTACATCTAATAATAAAGATCTAGATTGGTTGTCGTCTGTTGGAGAAACATTAATTAACAAATGTTCCAGTTCTCCTATGTTTGAAAGTATCGCTTTAAATTTACATCAATTAAAACCAACTTCCAGATCCGCTTATTTTTTGGCGACGTATTATATGAATACGGGTAAAATTGAAAAAGGAACCGAGTTTTATATTCAGTCTGCGTCATTAGAATCTAACAAACTAGAAAAGGCGACTATATGCTATACGATTGCTTCTATATTATCCACTTCAGATAAAACAAAATCAAAAGAAATGGTACTTACTGCAATAGAAAATAATCCTACAAACGGTGCGTATTACATTTTCTTAGCCAATCTTTATGCCAATGCTGTAAATGAATGTGCTACAACTGAGTTAGAAAAAAAAGCACTCTATAAATTGGCTTCAAATACAGTATTAAAAGCAATAGCCATCGAACCAAGATATAAAGTTACCGCTGAAAACATGTCGAAAGATTATTTGAAAAATATAACTTTTGCGCCCAAAGCAAAAATTAAAACGGTTAAATTGGGTTGTTGGATTAATCAAACAGTTCAGTTTTAAAATGATTTCAACATCAAGAAAATGCAGTGTTTTAATTGCAACAATTGTTGCAGTTGTGATGTTGTTTTCTTGTGAAGGAAACTTTAGAGAAGTTCAAAAATCTACTTTTGCTGAGTTCACACCGAGTGGAGAAGCGGATTCTATAAATATAAAATATACCGATTCGGGCAGAATTAAATCCATTCTCATCAGTCCAAAAATGAAAGATTTTGCTACGGTAGAATTTCCTTTTACTGAATTTCCAAATGGGGTTAGCGTAACTTTGTATGATGATCACGGCAGAAAAACATTTGTAAGCGCCAAATATGGCGTTACCTTTAAAAATACAAATTTGATCGATTTAAAAGGGAATGTCAAAATCACGAATGAAACTGGACAAATTTTTGAAACGGAGCAATTGTATTTTGATCAAAAAAATGAATGGTTTTATACCGAAAAAAGATATAAATTTACAGATCCAAAAGGAGTTTCCTATGGTGAAGGAATCGATTTTAGTAAAGATTTTAAAATAATTAATTCCCAAGGGGTTTCTGGGGAAGTGGAAAAAATAAATTAGATATGAATTACTTAAATATTACAAAATACGTTTATTTAGCTGTGGCAGGATTTATGTTTTATGATGCCTTCACCAAATGGAATAATGCCACATCCGATGGCTTTTGGTTGAGTTTTATTTTAGCAGTTTCGGCTGTTTTTCTTTATTTTTTTAGAAGTAGATTTGCCAAAAAGTTTGCCGAAAGAGACCGTCAAGAAAAATCGAAACAGACTTAAATGCAAGTAGTTGTAATCATATTATGTTTACTTTTTTGCGCGTTCTTTTCCGGAATGGAAATCGCTTTTGTTTCTTCTAATAAGATATTTCTTGAAATTGAAAAAAAACAAGACAATTTTATTTCTCGAATTTTAAAAAAACTTACCGAAAAACCATCTAAATTTATCGCTACCATGTTGGTAGGCAATAATGTATCAATGGTAGTCTATGGATTTTTCATGGGCGATTTATTGATGAGTTGGATAAAATCATTCTCTTTTCACCTCACCGATTTCGTTTCATTATTAACACAAACTATTATTTCTACTTTAATAGTTTTAATTACTTCAGAGTTTTTGCCAAAAGTTTTTTTTCAGGTTTATGCCAATAACTTGATGAAATTTTTTGCAGTTCCAAGTTATGTCTTCTTCGTTTGTTTCAGTTATATTTCCTCCTTTGTAATTTGGATTTCCGATTTTATTTTGAAGAAATTCTTTAAAACGGAAGGCGATTTTGTACCCGCGTTTTTTAGTAAAGGAGAACTAGGAAATTACATCAATGAACAAATGAGTTCGGTGCAAGATCATGAAGAAATTGATTCTGAAATTCAAATATTTCAAAATGCACTAGAATTTTCTGGAGTTAAGGCGCGGGATATTATGACGCCTCGAACCGAATTAGTTGCTTTGGATATTTATGACTCAATTGCTGCACTTCGAGAACTTTTCGTTACAACGGGCTATTCCAAAATACTTATTTACCAAAATTCTTTAGACGATATTATTGGATATGTTCATTCCTTTGAATTGTTTAAAAAACCAAGAAGTATAAAATCAATTTTGATTCCTGTTGAGTTTGTTCCAGAAACAATTTTCATTAAAGACGGATTGAGTTTGTTAACAAAAAAAAGAAAAAGTGTTGCAGTTGTCCTCGATGAATATGGAGGAACTGCTGGAATTATTACGGTAGAAGATATTATAGAAGAACTTTTTGGTGAGATTGAAGACGAACATGATAACGACGAAGAATTGACCGAAAAACAATTGGACGAAAATACCTTTCTTTTTTCGGCACGATTGGATGTTGAATACCTCAATCAAGAATACAAACTCAATATTCCCGAAGATGATTCTTATGGAACTTTAGGAGGATTTATAGTAAATACATCGGGCGAATTTCCACAAAAAGGCGATCAAATTGTTATTGATAACTTTCATTTTGTGATCGAAGAAGCTACAAATAAGAAAATTGAAGTCGTAAAAATGACCATATCAGAGTGATAATTAAAAAAAAATCACCTTTTTTATGTAAATTAAACTGTTTCAACTATTTTTATTTCATAGATAATTGTATTTTCGCAAACTGAAATAAAAAATTAACATATATAGAAATGGCAGTTTTACAAAAAATTAGAAAACGTTCAGGATTACTTTTGCTTGCTATTGGGTTTGCTCTACTTGCTTTTGTTGTTCAGGATTTATTTACAAAAGGATTTAAAAGTCAAGCTAAAGACGTAGGAAGTATCAACGGAAAAGATGTTTCTTTTGACCAATTTAGAATCAAAGTTGCAAATGTTGAAAAAAACGGTCAAAACGGGCAACCGATGACTCAAATTCAAGCAGCTAATCAAGTTTGGGATCAAGAGATTGCTATTGCATTAATTTCTGAACAATTTGAAAAAGCAGGAATTCGTACCAGCGAAAACAACATTATTGAAATTTTCAAGAAAGATCAAAATATCGGTCAAAATCCAGCGTTCCTTAATCAATTAGGAAAATTTGATTTGGCTAAATTTAAAGAATATTTCAAAAACAATCCAGAACAAGCTAAAGCATTTGAAGACCGACAAACCGATGCAGAAATAAACGCTAAATATCAAATTTATAGCGCGATGATTAAAGGCGGTATGTATGCAACTAAAGCTGACGGTCAATTCAAATATAAATTAGAAGCAGACAAAGTAAATTTTGATTTTGTTTCTGTTTTGTATTCAACAGTAAAAGATAGCGAAGTAAAAGTGACGGATGCCGACATTTTGGATTACATGAAGAAAAATGAGAAAAAATTTAAAGCGGAAGAAACTCGCGAAATCGAATTCGTTTTAATCGAAGACAAACCTTCTGCAAAAGATCAAGAAGAAATGAAAGCCAAAATCAATGGATTGCTTTCAGGAAGTGTTGTTTTTAATGCAGATACTAAAATGAATGATACCTTACCAAGTTTTAAATCGGCGACTAATGTAGCTGAGTTTGTAGGGGCTAATTCAGATAAACCTTACGATTCTACTTTTGTGACTAAACAAGATTTACCAGCGGAACACGCAGATCAATTATTTGCATTGCCCGTAGGTGAAATTTACGGACCTTATATTAACGGAAAATATTATTGTCTTTCTAAAGCGATGGGAAGAAAAGCTGGAGCAAAAGCAAAAGCGAGTCACATCTTAATCAGTTGGGAAGGTACTAAAGTGCCAAACAAAAAAGAGAAAAGAACTAAAGAACAAGCAAAAGCAAAAGCAGATATGTTATTGGCTCAAGCTCTTGCTAATCCCGGTAGTTTCATGATTTTGGCCATGACAAACTCTGACGATTCTTCTGCACAACAAGGAGGAGATTTAGGATATTTTGGGCCAGGGCAAATGGTTAAGCCATTCAATGATTTTGTATTCGCTAATCCAGTCGGTAAAATTGGTTTAGTTGAAACAGAATTTGGTTATCATATTATTAATGTAACTGACAAACAAGATGCTATTCGTTTGGCAACAGTTTCGCAAAAAATAGAGCCGTCAGAAAACACCTCAAATGAGGCTTATACTAGAGCTACTCAGTTTGAAATGGACGCTCAAACTAAAGATTTTGCAGCTACTGCAAAAGCGGCTAAGTTAACCGTTAATCCGGCAATTAAAGCGAAAGCTATGGACGAAGCTTTTGGTGCTGCTGGAAATCAAAGGCAAATTGTTAAATGGGCTTTCACTAGTGATACTAAAGTTGGTGATGTAAAAAGATTTGAAGTGGTTAATGTTGGTAATGTAATCGCAAGATTGAAAAAAATCAATGAAAAAGGATTAATGACTATTGAAGATGCTAAACCATCTGTAGAAGGAATTATCAAAAACAAAAAGAAAGCGGAGAAAATAATGGCGAAAATGAAAGGGGCAACTTTAGAAGCAATTGCTAAATCTAACGCGACTACAGTTCAAAATGCTCCTGCGGCTTCTGTTGAGAATTCGGTTCTTGCTAACGTAGGCGCTGAGCCTAAAGTTGTAGGTGCTGCTTTTGGAACTGCAGCAAATAAAGTTTCTGCACCAATTGAAGGAAACTCTGGAGTTTATGTTGTAAAAACGAAATCGGTTACTAAAGCACCTAAATTGCCTAAGTATGATGATTATGTAAATAAAGTAAAGGCTGCTAATGCACAAGCTGCTGGTAGAATTTTCCCAGCATTGAAATCAGATGCTAAAATTGATGATAACCGATTAGAATTTTATTAGTAGAATCTATCGTTCAAATAAGAAATCCCGAGCAGCAGTTTTCGGGATTTTTGCTATTATACTATTTGAATATTACAATATCATTTCGCTATAAGGAATAACAACTTCATAACCTCGTTCTTTAAAATATGCCGTAGGATTATCTTTAGAAATAGCTAATACAAAATCGCCGCCCCAAGCTCCAAGACTTTTAATGACTCCGCGGAAGTCATCAAACAATGCCTCTTGCACCGTTTGTAATTCTAGAACATTGCTCATTTCGATTTCGTGTTGTTGTAGCGCTAAGGCAAAATCTTTTGGTTCTATTGCGTTTACAACCTTATTAGTAATGGCATTTATAGTTTTGATGGTTTTCTCAATGTCGCCTTGTTTGTCTAAATAAGATGCTATTGCCGATTTACTACTTTGTTTTTTATTGAGATACACAAAGTAAATGTTATCTGTAAAATTGGGATGAAATCGTATGTTTTCAACGGTTGGTTTGTCGGCTACCAATTGATAAATTATGGCAGAGTCATTTTGAGCACACGCCAAGTCATAGCCGCTTCCTCCAAAACTTCTTTTAAGTAATTCGTAAGCATCAATCTCTAGCCATTGAGCAATATTATTTATCAGAGTAGAAGACGTTCCCAATCCCCAGAATTTGGGAAAAGTTAGTTCGGTTGTGATTTTATATCCTTTGGATTTTGAGATGAAATCTGAATTTAACTGATAGGCTTCATGAAGAATTTCTATCAAGGTGTTTTTTATGTTATGGTTTTCGTTGTACCTTTTCTTTTCTACAATGGATGAAAAAGGGATCGTTTCTTTGAACCAAATACTACCATCATGGTCGTAACTTTTCCAATGAATCAAATCGTTTTCTGCTGCTTCTATGATTAGGTTTTGTCCGAATTTAGTAGGTAAAGCCAATGATTTGGCACCATCAAGAACTACGTATTCTCCTGTGATTAGTAATTTTCCGTTGCTGTAGAAGGTTTTTTTCATTTAAGCTGAACTTGTTTCAGTATCTATTTTCTCAAATTTTCTATCAAGACTACTACAGACGAATGAGAAACCGTGTTGTTTTCAAAATGCTTTGCAATTGCCATTCGTTCTTCTTTTGTGGCTTGGTATTGATTGAGAATATTATTTAAGTGCATTTTCATGTGACCTTCTTGG
>Ga0209499_1000281_pt1 | contig 37616 bp, 29 predicted proteins | sample C_130208_EF_Meta_FD_187306 | JGI IMG/M metagenome (GOLD analysis project Ga0209499, IMG submission 187306) | Freshwater microbial communities from Lake Croche, Canada to study carbon cycling - C_130208_EF_MetaG (SPAdes) (version 2) | ecosystem: Environmental > Aquatic > Freshwater > Lake... | reverse complement strand
CGCTCTCAAGGCGGATAAAACCAATGCCAGCCCGGCCATCGAAGCCGCCTTACGCCAACTCGGACGCACCGCCATCCCGGTGAATGTGTTACTCGCACCCGGCAAGGACCCCGTGATTCTGCCAGAGTTGCTGGCCCCGGCGGATCTGCTAGAAGCGCTGCGCGGGTTGTGACGCGAGACACTGGACCTTGGGCTGCAGCGGGAACCGCCGCTTTGGCCCCCCCATTCGCGTCAACCTAGCGTCGCAATCGGCTGATTATCAATTAGAAAAGTTGCATCTTGGGTCAACAGAGGCGTTCTCAATTTGGATTTATTAACCACAGATGGACACGGATTTACGCAGATGAAAGGAAAAGAAGAGATGATTGGGTTGTTGGCTGGCAAAAACAAACTGAATTCTAACTCTTATCCCTCTTCATCTGCGTAAATTTGACTCGTTATGAGAATTGAAGTGCTCGTCCATCTCGCTTCGCTCGGTTGTGTCCATCTGCGGTTTAATTTCTTAATTCTTTGCTTAAGTTGACGCGAATGGGATGCCCCCCCAAAGCGGTGAAGCGCGCTTCACCGCAGTCCACAGCGCTGCCTGGCTCACGGCCAGCTTGAAGTCATGGCGGTTGCGCGGGTGAAAGACCCGGAAAGCGGTGGTGGTGGCATGCCGGGTGGCCAGACCAATCCACGCGGTGCCCACCGGTTTGTCCGCGCTGCCGCCGTCAGGCCCGGCAATCCCGGTGACTGCCACCGCGATATCGGCACCGCTCACTCGCAAGGCGCCCTCGGCCATCTGACACGCCACCACCTCGCTCACCGCACCGTGGCTGGCGAGGTCGGCGGGCACGACGCCTAACACGCCGGATTTTGCGGCATTGGCATAGGTCACGAAGCCGTGGGTGAAGACCGCGCTGGCACCGGGCACGTCGGTGATGCGGCTGGCAATCAAACCGCCGGTGCAGCTTTCGGCGGTAGCCAGAGTTAGCCGATTTTCCGTTAGAATCCGCACCAGCGTGGCTTCCAGTGATGAGCCGTCATCGCTGATGAGAAACTCCCCGCAACGCTCCAATGCGATCGCCCGTCCCAGCGCGAGCGCCTCGGGCGGGCCTATCAGGCGCAGGTCCACCTCGCCGATGTGGGCGCAGTAGCCGTATTCCAGGCCGGCAATCGCCGCCAGTCTGGCATCGATCCCCTGATGAAAATCACTTTCGCCGATGCCGGTGAATTTGAGTTCGAGCACCGCGAGCGGCATCCCCACCCCGGCCAGCGGGCGCAGCCGCGGCACCACCTCGGTGTGAAACATCGGGTAGAGTTCGCGCGGCGGTCCCGGCAACAGGAAAATCGCGCAAGGCGCGCGGGGGTTAGTCTGCTGGGCGACATAAACGCCCGGCGCGGTGCCATGCGCGTTGGGCATGACTTCCGCCCCCCGCGGCACGCACGCCTGTTTGCGGTTGGCGGGGGCCATCGGGCGCCCGCGCAGGGCGAAGAACGCCTCGAGCGAGCGCAAGGCCGCCTCATCGGCGAGCAAGTCCAGACCGAGCAACTCGGCAGTAATTTCCCTTGTGAGATCGTCGCTGGTCGGCCCGAGCCCACCGGTCACGATCAACACATCCGCGCGGTCAATTGACTCAAGGATCGCCTCGCGGATCGCTTCGCCGTCCGGCACGGTCGTTTGGCGGGCGATGCGCAGGCCGAGTTTGAACAACTCCTGGCCGAACCACGCGGCATGGGTGTTGACGGTGTTTCCTAGCAGTAGCTCGGTGCCGGTGTTGAGGATCTCGATGCGCATGGCGGTGGATGGGATTTGTCAGGGTGTGTAGCCGAGCCAAGGGCCGAGCCATTGTTCCGCTTCCGCCAGAGCCATGCCCTTGCGGCTGGCATAGTCCGCCACCTGGTCCTGTTGGAGATCGGTGATGGCGAAGTAATGGCTCTGCGGATGGGAAAAATACAGACCGCAAACCGCCGCGCCCGGGTGCATGGCATAACTCTCGGTGAGAACCACCCCGGTCTGCGCCGCCGCGCCCAGCAACTCGAACAGGACCGGCTTTTCGGTGTGGTCCGGCTGGGAAGGATAGCCCGGCGCGGGACGTATACCGCGGTAGTTTTCGTGAATCAATTGGTCGGTGGTGAGTTCCAGCGCGGCCTCATAGCCCCATACGACGCGGGCGCGGTGGTGGAGCAACTCGGCGGCGGCCTCGGCAAAGCGGTCGGCCAGCGCCTTGACCATGATCGCGCCGTAGGGATCGTGGGCGGCATCCAACTCCCGGGCCAGTTCGTCCGCGCCGTGGATGCCCACGACAAATGCGCCGAGGTAATCCGTGATTTTCGCGGGCGCCAGCCAGTCGGCGAGGGCGAGGTTGGGTTTGCCCGAGTCTTTTTGGAGTTGTTGGCGCAGGGTGTGGAAGCGGCAGCGTTCGCGCTCGCGGGCTTCATCGGTCCAGACGATGATGTCATCGCCCTCGGCGTTGGCGGGGAAGAAGCCGGAGATGCCGCGGGCGTGGAAGTGGCCTCCGTCCATGATGCGCTCGATCCAGGCGCACGCATCCTGATAGAGCAGGGCGGCTTCGGCGGCACCGGCCTCATTTTGGGTTTTGAGCGCGTGGCGGTCGCGGTCCCACACGCCGCGCAGTTCCCAGGCGTGAAAAAACGGCGACCAGTCGATGTAATCGATCAATTCGCGCAGGTTCATTTCCACGGGTGAGGTTCCCAGAAATTCGGGCACCGGCGGGCTGTAGGTGGTCCAATCGAATTGCGGAGCCGCGGCGCGGGCTTGCGCCAGGGTGAGCGTCGCGCGTTGCGGGCCGCCGCGGAAGTTTTCGCGAAGCGTGTGTTGTTTGGCCCGGTTGGCCACCACGAAGGCCTCCTTGCCGTCGGCAGAGAGCAGCGAGGTGGTCACCGGAACCGAACGCGAGGCGTCGAGCACGTGGACCACCGGACCGGAATAATGCTCGGCGATTTTGATCGCGGTATGCGCGGCGGAGGTAGTGGCTCCGCCGACTAAGAGCGGAATGGTGAACCCGCGGCGCTCCATTTCCTTGGCCACGTGCACCATCTCGTCGAGCGAGGGGGTGATCAAGCCTGATAGGCCGATGACGTCCGCACCGAGTTCGATGGCCTTGTCGAGGATCTTGTCGCAGGCGACCATGACCCCCATATCGGTGACCTCGAAGCCATTGCAGGAGAGCACCACCCCGACGATGTTCTTGCCGATGTCATGAACGTCGCCCTTGACCGTGGCAATCAGGAACCGCCCGGCGGAGCGGCCGCGCTCGGCGAGGCTCAAGGCTTCATCAGCGCTGAGTTCGGGGTTGGCGGCGCGAATCGCCGCGATGTCGGAGTCGAGAAATTCGGCTTTTTCGGCCGCCATATACGGAGTGAGCCAGGCGACAGCCTTCTTCATCACCCGCGCGGATTTGACCACTTGGGGCAAAAACATTTTGCCATCACCGAACAAGTCGCCGACGACGCCCATGCCATCCATCAGAGGGCCCTCGATGACTTTGAGCGGGCGGCCGTATTGCGCGAACGCCTCGGCGGTGTCCTCGTCGATATATTTGTCGATGCCCTTGAGCAGCGCGTGCTCCAGGCGCTTTTCGACAGGCCCATCGCGCCATGAGAGGTCCTCCTCGATTTTCTTGCCGTCCTGGCCTTTGAAGCGCTCGGCGAGTTCGAGCAGGCGCTCGGTGGCATCGTCGCGGCGGTTGAGCAGCACGTCCTCGACGCGTTGCAGCAGTTCGGGCGGGATCTCGTCGTAAACCTCGAGCATGCCGGCATTGACGATTCCCATGTCCATGCCGGCCTTGGCCGCGTGATAGAGGAAGGCCGAGTGCATCGCCTCGCGGACCACGTTGTTGCCGCGGAACGAGAATGAGATATTGGACACCCCGCCCGACACCTTGGCGCCGGGGAGGTTCTGTTTGATCCAGCGGGTGGCGTTGATGAAATCCAGCGCGTAGTTGTTATGTTCCTCGATGCCCGTGGCGACCGTCAGGATATTGGGGTCGAAAATGATGTCGTCGGGGTTGAACCCGACCTCATCGACGAGGATCCGATAGGCGCGCTGGCAGATGCGGGTTTTTTCCCCATAGCTGGACGCTTGGCCGTTTTCATCGAAGGCCATCACCACCACCGCCGCGCCGTAGCGCATGATGTGGCGGGCGTGATCCTTGAAGGTTTCCTCGCCTTCCTTGAGCGAGATCGAGTTGACGATCCCCTTGCCCTGCAAGCATTTCAGGCCGGCTTCGAGGATCTCCCACTTCGAGGAATCCACCATGATGGGCACCTTGGCCACATCCGGCTCGCCCTGCAGCAGTTGCAGGTAGCGGGTCATCATCGCCTTGCCGTCGATGAGTCCGTCGTCAAAGCAGATATCGATGACGTTGGCACCGTTGGCCACCTGTTGGCGGGCCACTTCCACGGCCGCCTCCAGGTCGCCGGCGCGCACGAGTTTGGCGAAACGCGGCGAGCCGGCGACGTTGGTGCGCTCGCCGATCATGAGAAATCGCTTGTCGGGAGTGTGGTTGTAGGCCTCGGTGCCGGAGAGGCGCAGGGCGTGGGGAATGGTGGTCATGGTAAAATCGAAACGCGGAGGCGCAGAGGTCCCGGAGTGGAGCGGGGAGTGTGATGAGGTGAAATCGAAATGCGGAGGCGCAGTGGAGCGCGGAGGGTTATTGGGGGAAGTTGATGACGTGGCGTTTGATGCCGTCGCGTAGGAGCGTGACATTGAAATTGATGAGCAGGCCAAGACACTTTTTCGACAAGCGCAGGTAAGTGTGGAGTTGCGACTCGTGAATCGGCAGCAGTGCCGGCACGGTCTTGAGTTCAACCACGACGGTCTCCTCGACCAATAGGTCGATCCGATAGGCTTCCTCATTCAATATTTCGCCCTTGTAGATGACGGGCGCGGCAACCTGTCGGCGCGACGAGATCCCACGGAGGGCGAACTCGTGCGCCAAGGCCGCCTCATAGACCCGCTCTAACAATCCTGCCCCGAACTCGCGATGCACCTCCATCGCTGCATCGATGATAGCGCCCGACAATGCGTTCAACTCGTCTTTCGTTTCCATAGGTTCAATTTCTCTCAGCATGCCTCTCCGCGACCTCCGCATCTCTGCGTTTCGATTCATCTTATCCCACCCTGGGCACCGTGCGCGGCGGGTGCTTGGTCACGGCGCGGGCGATGGCGGCGATATGCTCGGGGGTGTTGCCACAACAGCCACCGGCCAGGTTGAGCAAGCCGGCAGCGGCGAATTGCTCCATGAACTCGGCCATCTGGGGTGGCTCGAGGTCAAAGCCGGTGGGGGCCAGCGGGTTGGGCAGGCCGGCGTTGGGATAACAGGAAACCCAAGTGGTGGCACAGGCGGAGAGTTCCTCCAAATGCGGCCGCAGCAGGTCCGGCCCGAGCGAACAGTTCAGGCCCATGGCCAGCGGCCGGGTGTGGGCAAACGCATTCCAAAACGCCTCCACCTTTTGGGCGGAGATCATGGTTTCGCCGCCGCGCCCGACTGCCGCGGAGATGATGAGCGGCAGGCGCAGGTTTTGCTCAGCGAAAACCTCCTGCACTGCGACCGCGGCGGCCTTGGCGTTGAGCGAATCAAAGATGGTTTCGATCATCAGGATGTCGCAGCCCCCGGCGATGAGCGCGCGGATCTGGTGGTGATAGGCTTCCCGCACTTGGTCAAAGGTCACCACCCGGAATCCGTGATCGTTCGCGTCGGGTGAGTTCGTGAGCGAAACCGTGAGCGGCCCGATCGCCCCGGCGACGTAGCGCCTGCGACCGGTGTCCGTGCCGATGGCATCGGCCCATGTCCGGCACAAGCGCGCAGACTCGACGTTCATCTCCCACGCGAGTTCGTTGAGAAATGGGTTGCTGATGATTTGCTGATAGAAGTCCGGGTCCTTGCGGCCGCCGCGTTCACGCGGATCCTCGACGAAAAACTCGCTCTGCGCGATGCTGGTGGCGGAAAACGTGTTGGTTTCGCAGATGTCCGAGCCGGCCTCGTAGAACCGCTTGTGAATATCTCCGATGACCTCCGGACAGGTCAGGCTGAGAATGTCGCCGTTGTTGAGCAGATCCTTGTCGTTGCCAGCGAAGCGCTCGCCGCGCGCAGCCGCCTCCTGCAATCCGTAGGTCCGGATGGTCGTGCCCATCGCTCCGTCCAAGACAAAGATCCGCTCGCTGAGGGCGTGGTTGAGTTCGGAGGTGCGGTCAGGCTGCGGCATGGGCGGACTGTACCGCCATTGAAGGCCAGCACAAGGAACAAATCATCGCATCCGGATATGATGATGGGAAATTTGGGTGGAGCCACCGAAACGTGGAGGTTGCGGAGGTCGCTGAGGGGGGGCGGAGTTCTGAAAAACCTGGAACCACCTCACCGGTGGGCCTGGGGGTGACAAAAATCCCTCAGCGATCCCTCCGCGGACTCCGCAACCTCGGCGTTTGGCTCCAACCAAATCCCATTCTCAGGCAAACCGCCTTTGACCTGCGGCCCGGCACGCGGCATGTTGCGCGCGCCATGGCTTTCGCCGATATTTTTCCCGACCTGCTCGAGCGTCCCTCGCCCTTGATGCGCCGCTTCAGCGAGTTGCTGGAGGAAGCCTCCGGCGGCCCGCTGGAAAACCTGGCCCGCCTCAGCCAGCAAGCGACGCGCCGCCATTTCGGGCGGACGATGCGCTTGTTCGCGCCGCTCTACGTTTCCAACGAGTGCGTCAACAATTGTTCTTACTGCGGGTTCTCGCGCGACGCGGGCATTTTGCGCACCACGCTCACCGTCGATCAGGTCGTGAGCGAGGCGCGCCACCTCCACGGCCACGGGTTCCGCAACATCCTGCTGGTCGCGGGCGAGCACCCGAAGTTCGTTTCCGAGGGCTACCTGCAGGATTGCCTCGACGCGCTCAAGCCGTTCATCCCCACTCTGGCCATCGAGGTCGGGCCGATGGAGGACGGGCAATACGCCGAAATCGTGGCCCACGGCGCGGAAGGACTGGTGGTCTATCAGGAAACCTACAACCGCGCGGTCTATCAGACACTGCACACCGCCGGGCCGAAGAAAAACTTCGATTGGCGGCTCAACTGCCCGGAGCGCGCCTACGCGGGCGGATTCCGCCGCATCGGCATCGGAGCGTTGTTCGGGCTGGCCGACTGGCGCTCCGAGGCGCTAGCACTGTGCGCGCACCTCGAATATTTATACAAGCACGCGTGGATGGCCCAGCTCACGGTGGCCTTCCCGCGGATGCGGCCCTACGCCGGCAACTACGAATACCTACCGGACGCCGCGCTGTTTCTGCCGGATCGTGAGTTTGTCCGCCTCATCGCGGTGTTCCGCATCCTGTTTCCGCAGGTCGGCATCGTCGTCTCGACGCGCGAGCCCGCCGCCCTGCGCGATGCCATTGCCACCCTGGGCGTGACCCACATGTCCGCCGGAGTCTGCACCGAACCCGGCGGCTACACCGGCGCGGGCGGCGACGACTTGCATCTCACCATCAAGGGGCGGCGCATCGAGTTGGAGCAAAAAAGCGGCTGCGAGAAAGCCACCGAACAATTCAAGATCAGCGACACCCGCACGGCCATGGAGGTCGCAGCGATGCTCCGCGCGCAAAACCTTGACCCCGTTTGGAAAGACTGGGACGAAGCCCTGCTGGCCACTGCGGGGTGAGGTTGGAGTGCGGTGAAGCGCGCGTCACCGCTTTGGGAGGGGTCGGGCACTCGGGTCTGGCAATGGTGAGATTGGCCGGGGCGAAAATTGCCGAGGTGAACAAAGCGGGGAGAGCTCGCCGCAGTCCAAGGCGTGCGCACCATGGTTAGCTGCGTGTTCCGCCACATCCTCTTTGACGTGGCCCCGCGAAATCGGCATTCTCGCACCGATGACCCCGCAAGAAGCTCTAGTCGCGCTCAATATGCTGCCTACCATCGGTCCGATCCGGACGCGTCGGTTGCTGGAGGCATTTGGCACGCCGGCGGCCGTGTTGGGCGCGCCGCTGGACCGGTTGATGCGGGTGGACGGCATCGGCGAGGAAAGCGCAACAATTCTGCGCGCCTGGCAGGACCACGCCGACCCGCTGGTCGAAATTCGCGAGGCCGCCGAGCGCGGGATTGCCATCGTGACCCAGGACGACGCCGACTACCCGGTGCCGCTGCGCGACACCTACGACCCGCCGCTGTTGCTCTACGTCTGGGGCAAACTCGAGGCGCGCGACCGCCACGCCATCGGCATCGTCGGGTCGCGGCGCACGACCCGATACGGCACGCAGGCGACCAAGAAGCTCTCCTATCAGCTGGCGCAGGCCGGGTTCACCATCATCTCGGGGCTGGCGCGCGGGATCGACACCGCGGCGCACGAGGCGGCCATCGCCGGCAACGGCCGGACCATCGCGGTGATCGGCTCCGGCCTGGGCAAGCTCTATCCGCCGGAAAACCTCGGACTGGCGGAAAAAATCGCATCTGGCTTTGGGGCGGTGGTGTCCGAGTTCCCGCTGCACACCGCGCCCGACAAGCAGACGTTTCCGATGCGCAACCGCATCGTCGCGGCGTGGGCGCGCGCCCTGTTAGTCATCGAGTGCCCGGTGTGGTCGGGCGCCTTGATCACGGCGAATCTGGCCACGGAATACGGCAAGCCGGTGTTCGCGGTGCCGGGGCCGATCGACCACCCGACCTTCGCCGGCTGCAACCAACTCATCCGCGACGGCGCCACATTGGTGGCTGATGCCAGCCACATCCTGGACGACCTCGGCGAGCTGCCCTTCGCCCGCCAGCCTAACACCCCGGAAGCCGCTGCGGCCGCGCTTCCCGAGCTACCGGCGGAAGAAGCCGCGGTGTTCGCGGCGGTCACCGACGACGAATCGCCGGTGGACCGGATCATCGAGCGCTGCGGGCTGCCCGCTCAGGTGGTCAGTTCCACCCTGCTGAAGCTCGAGCTGCGCCGCTTGGTGCGGGCCTTGCCGGGGTTCCGGTATGCAAGGCGGTAGGCGTGACCGTAGGTGGGGCGCTCTCGATGAGAGCGCACGACGAAGAAGCGCCAATGAAACCGCGCGGACTACCCGTGCTCGCCTCGTGCTCAAGCGGCCTCATCGAGGCCGCGCCACCTGAATCCGCGTTCTCACGAACGCGGCCACACGCAAAAAACCCCCGCGTCCTTGGCGGCCGCGGGGGTTGAAGATAAGGCATGGCGGTTTGCAAACCGCCGCCACGAATTACTTGCGCAGCGCCTCCTCGCGCTCCTTGGCCTTGGCGATGACCTCGTCGGAGATGTTGCGCGGGCACGGGGCGTAGTGGCTGAACTCCATGGAGAACTGGCCACGGCCGGAGGTCATGGTGCGCAGGTCGCCGATGTAGCCGAACATCGCGCTCAGCGGGGCGTCGGCCTTGACGCGGATGCCACCGTGGGTGGACATCTGCTCCTTGATCATGCCGCGGCGGCGGTTGAGGTCACCGATGACGTCACCGACCTGGGCTTCCGGGGTGAAGACGTCGATCTTCATGATCGGCTCGAGGATCTGCGGCGCGCATTTAGGCATCGTCTGGCGATAGGCGGCCTTGGCGGCGATTTCGAAGGCGATGGCCGAGGAGTCCACGGCGTGGAAGCCACCGTCCTTGAGGGTGACCTTGAAGTCGAGGCAGGGGTAGCCGGCCAGCGGGCCTTTTTTGACCGAGTTCTTGAAGCCCTTTTCCACGGCCGGGATGTATTCCTTGGGCACGTTGCCGCCGACGACGGATGCTTCGAACACGAAGCCGGAGCCGGCTTCCATTGGTTCGATAATGTAGTCGATTTTGGCGTATTGGCCGGAGCCGCCGGATTGCTTCTTGTGGGTGTATGAGTCGGTGACGCCCTTGGTGATGGTCTCGCGATAGGCAACCTGGGGTGCGCCGACGATGACCTCGACCTTGTGGGTGCGCTTGAGGATGTCGATTTTGATGTCGAGGTGGAGTTCGCCCATGCCTTTGAGGATCAACTCGTTGGTTTCCTCGTCGGTTTCGACGCGGAACGACGGGTCTTCCTGAACCATCTTGCCGATGGCGGCACCGAGTTTTTCGGCGTTGGCCTTGTCCTTGGGGGCTACGGCGATGGAGATGACGGGATCCGGGAAAACCATCGGTTCGAGCGTAGCGGGATGGTCTTCATCGCACAACGTGTGGCCAGTTTGCACATTCTTCAGGCCGATGATGGCCACGATGTCGCCGGCTTGGGCGGTATCGATTTCGATGCGGTCATCGGCGTGCATTTCGACCATGCGGCTGACCCGTTCGGTCTTGCCGGTGAAGGTGTTGAGCACGGTTGTGCCCTTCTTGATCTGGCCCGAGTAGATGCGCGTGAAGGTCAGCGCGCCATACTTGTCGTCCATGATCTTGAACGCGAGCGCACGGAACGGCCGCGAAGCATCGACGATGGCGAACTCGCCGGTCGGATTGCCTTCGAGGTCGACTTCCGGCTGGGGCTTGACTTCCATCGGGTTAGGCAGGTAGTCGATGACGGCATCGAGCACGTTCTGCACGCCCTTGTTTTTGAAGGCCGACCCGCAATAGGTCGGGAAAAACTTCAGTTCGATGGTGCCCTTGCGGATGCAGCGCTTGATCGTCTCGAGGTCCGGTTCCACGCCGTCGAGGTATTTTTCCATCGCATCATCGTCCATTTCCACGGCGGTCTCGATGAGTTCGGCGCGGAATTGTTCCACCTTGTCTTCCATCCCGGCGGGGATCTCGCCGATGGCGAAGTTTTCCGGTTTGCCGGAATCATCCCAGATGTAGGACTTGCGGGTGAGCAGGTCAACCACGCCAGCGAAGGCAATTTCCTCGCCGATGGGCAGCACCATCACCAACGGTTTGGCACCGAGGATCGTTTTGACCTGATCGACGACCTTGTAGAAATCCGCGCCGATGCGGTCCATCTTGTTGACGTAAATGACCCGTGAGACGCCCGAATCATCGGCGTAGCGCCAGTTGGTTTCGGATTGGGGCTCCACGCCGCCCGACGCGCAGAACACGCCGACGCCACCGTCGAGCACTTTGAGCGAGCGATAGACTTCGATGGTGAAGTCCACGTGCCCGGGGGTGTCGATGATGTTGAACTGATGACCGCGCCAAAAGCAGGTGGTGGCGGCCGACTGGATGGTGATGCCGCGCTCCGCTTCCTGCTCCATGAAGTCCATGGTCGATGCTCCATCGTGAACTTCACCGATTTTGTGAATCTTGCCGGTGAGCTTGAGAATGCGTTCGGTGGTGGTCGTCTTGCCCGCATCGACGTGAGCGAAAATTCCGATGTTGCGGTATTTGGTGAGGTCCTTCATGCCAGTAATTTGCTTCAGAGTTGCGCGCGCCGATGACGCGCGGGGCGCGCATTGCTAGTCAGTGAACGCCGTTTGGCAATCCTAGAGTCTGGAAATTTCCGCCTCAATCGCGGATTTTGCCGGGGTTGGCCTGTTTTTGAGGCCAATCCAGGTGCTGCGCACCGGCCCGGACCGCGAGTCTCCAGACGCGCCCGCGCAGCGCGACGCCTACCAATCCACGCCAACCATCCCCAGTCGTGCCCTGCTTTCACGTCGGACAGCAATGCAGAAATCTGCTTTGGCTCAGACATGAGAACCAATGGCGGCTGGCAACCGCCGCCACCTTTCCACCCGCCAATGGTGCGCGATCCCTGATACGACTGGCACCCATCCGCGTCGGCAGGAAGATCCATGGCGCATCCGTTATCCTGACCGCATTCAGTTCGACCCATGAAGACCGCATCTGCCACCATCACTCTCACCCTGAAAAACGTCCCACCTCGCCTCCGCCGGGTTCTGAAAGCCCAGACACGCCGCCACAAGCGCTCCATGATGAGCCGGCGTCCGGAGCGGAGGGCGGGGAAAATGATTGTTAGATTTTTCGGAATCATCTCGCCGCTTCCAGATACCGCACGAAGGCAATCTGCCGGCTGTCCGGTGACCAACTGTTGACATTGATCGTCCCTTGGCCGCCGTTGAATCCTATCAGGTCTGCCTGCTGGCTGCCATCGGGTTTCATGCGACGCAGGATCACGTCATGGTTCGCCGGGTGGCCCTTCGTTCCCGCCGGAAAACTGATATAGACAACCCATTCCCGGTCCGACGACACATGCGGAAACCAGTTCACGCGCTCGTCGTGCGTGAGTTGCTGGATGACCGTGCCGTCGGGTTTCATCCGGTAGCACTGGGCGTGGCCAGGCAATTTCGCGTCGCGCTCGGAATTGAAATAAATCCATTGCCCGTCCGAAGAATATTCCGGGCCGTCGGATGGCACCCCGAATTGGGCCAGCGGCGTATCCGGGCCGCCAGCAGCAGGGATGGTGTAGAGTTCATACTTGTTGCCGGCCTCCACGCCGACGTAGGCCAGCGTTTTTTCGTCCGGTGACACGCCGTGGAGATAGTATAGGAATTTTCTTTCCGGTGCGTGGTTGTTTGAAATCTGGCGTGGCTGGCCGCCCGCGGACGGCACAGCGTAGAGGTGCCCGCCCGCTGAAAAATAAAGCGTCCTGCCATCGGGCGAAAGGACATGGTCGTTGTTAATGCCCTTCACGCTGCCCGTCGGGATAAGCTCCGGCTTGGTGCGGCCCTCGGCGGCGATGCGGAAGAACTGGCCTTTGGAATTGAAGATCAGCCATTTTTTGTCTAGCGACCAGTTGGGCGCTTCGATTCTGTCCTCGGTCTCATAAACAACGCGCTCGCCCGTGCCGTCAATGCCGATGGTCGTGAGTTGCGAACGGAAACGCTTCTGGGTTTCCTTCGCATCTTTCGTATCCGCGCTCGCGCCTGCATTTGTGAGCTTCACGTGGTCGAACACCGACATGGTGAGCCAGTCCTTCGTATGCGACGACGATGCGATGCCAATGATGGCATCAGCTTTGAAATCGAGTTTGATCTGTCCCGTGAGCCACCAGGTTTCGCCGTCGAGCGATTCATAACCGTTGAAGGCGTTGCCGTGCCGCACGAGTTTCAGCCAGCATGGAAATTTACCCTTCGGCACCACAGGCTTCGGATTCGAGACGTCGAGAAAAATGCGCGCAGTCTTGGCGTCGGTCGTTTCGCGATAGGTGAACTGCGTGCCGTCGCCCGGAGTGATGCACAGCGCCACGCAGCGCGAGCCGCCGTCGAGCGATTCGCGGATGCACAAACTCGCCTTCGCATGGCCCACGGCGCCGGGATTGTCCATGCTGCTCACGCGCGCGACAAGCACCACGTCGCCCTGCACAGGCTGCCACACAAAATGAGAACCGTCCGCCGGCCCCCATAAGTCCATCGTGCCCCCGAGCGTGAATGTGCCGTGCGCGTGCTTCGCCGTGCCTGCGACCGTCGCCATTTGGCCGACCTCGGCAGTCCCGACGTCAGTTTGTTTCCATGGCGCAGGGAGTTCTTGTGCGCGGAGGGGAAAAGCGGTAGTCAGCGCAACGCCAAGATGGCAGCCCAAAAACAACGCTTTGGCCAGAGCGCTGCGGAACCTCTGGGCTGGAAGAAAAATCTTATGGATTGTCTTATTCATGTTTTATTTTTTTGGATATCTAATTTGAACAACTGCTCTTGAGCAAATGAATGGTTATTTTATCGACCGGATAGATTACATAGAATCGCATATCAATATTGCATGCGATTGGCTTATTGCTAAAAAATTGCTATCCCGGTGAAGGCCGTTGAAAGAGGCGGTGGCCGGACCGAAGGTCGAGGAAAAGAGGGGGGGGGCTTCACCTGACTTATCAAAGAACGATTCTCAACCCTCCTTTTCGAACCGATTCACGCATGGCATCGATGATGATCATATCACGAAGCCCTTCCTCGCCAGGTGTTTTGGATGGCCGCTTTTCCTTTATGGTCAAGCACATTTCATCCAACTGTCTGGCTTGCTGATTCATTACAGGAAAGTCGAACGCCTCTCCATTGGGAAGGAATCCATGAAGTCCCCCGTATGCGCTGAATGGTGTGAGACCATAGCTGCCCTTTTGTGAATGAATCTTCAGAAAATTGACGTTGGCCGCAAAAGTGGTGGAACCATTGGCTAAAATACCCCCCGGAAATTCGAGCTGGAAAGTGGTGGTTTCATCCACTCCATCGAAAACTTTCGGGTCGGAATTAAACTGCTGCGCAGTAACTGCAATAGGTTCCAATCCGGTGGAATAGCGTGCGGCCTGCAAAGGATACGGTCCCATATCCATTATGGCTCCGCCGCCATATTTACTTTTGGATTTCCAATGCTCGGTGGGTCGTCTCATTCTCCAACCTGCAGAAGCATGAACCAACTGAATATCTCCATAGGGCTTTTCTTTGGCCATTTGCATGATGCGTTGGGTATAGGGTTCGTAATGCAGCCGATAACCTATTGAAAGTGAAACACCTGCTTTCTGGCAGGCACCAATCATTTCACGACATTCAGCGGCATTCAGAGCCATCGGTTTTTCGCAAATGACCTGTTTTCCGGCTTTGGCAGCGCGAATAACAAATTCTTTGTGCATGCTGTTGGGCAAAACAACATAGATCACATCAATAGCCGAATTATTTGCTATTTTGTCAAAATCCTGATAGTCGTAAATATTTTCCTGCGGGATGTTGTATTTCTCTCCGTACTTTTTTGCTTTTTCCGGAGTTCCGGTCACGAGTCCGACCAACTTTACATGTTCGGTCTTTTCAAGAGCCGGCATCAATATGCCGGTTGAATAAGATCCCAGGCCCACCAAGGCTATACCGAGTTTTTTTGTTCAGTAACTGATTTAGCGACTGAAATAAACTGAATTGAAGATAATCCGGTGGCAATTGTTGCTGCCGATACCTGGGTCAGAAAAGTTCTGCGATCTAGATGATGGTTCATAGTCTGGGATTTAGTTTTAGGCGGTTTCAGTTTGTTAGCGAATAAAAGTTAGATTGGCAGAGGCGGGGATTCATTTAGTCTGGTTTTACTACAAACTGACTATGAGTAACAAATACCGCCGCCTCTGCGCGGGAGATCGTGTCGTTATTGCCAACATGAGGCAAGCAGGAAAGAAGCAAATCGAGATCGCGCAGGCCATCGGGTCCAGCCAGGCGACCATTAGCAAGGAACTCTCGCGCAACCGAGGCGAGCGCGGCTATCGGCCAGCCCAGGCCGACCGTCTTGCAAGGGAGCGGAAGAGCGAGAAAGGAACACGACCAAAGGTGATGGTCGGCATGCTCCAGGACGAGGTCGAGGCGCGGTTGAGAATCAAGCACAGCCCAGATCAGATCAGCAATTCACTTGCTCTCAGGGGCTTGAGGGTCAGTCATGAGACGATTTACCAGCATTTGGCGCGCGACAGGAAGGCGGGGGGCGATCTGTCGCACCATCTCCGGATCAACGGCAAGCGTCGCTACCGCAGACGCAGCAAGATCGGGCGCGGGGAGAAGATCCCGAACCGGGTGGACATTGAAGAAAGGCCGATGCTCATTTCCGGAAGGAATCGCTATGGGGACTGGGAGGCAGACCTCATCCAGGGAGCTGCTGGAAGCGGTTTTCTGCTTTCAATCTATGAGCGCAAAAGCCGTGTTGGGAAGCTGCACCTGCTGCCCGACAAATGCAGTGCGGTAACCATGACAGGGATCGTAACAGTCCTGAACGGGTTGCAGGTCCACAGCATCACCTACGACAATGGCCTCGAGTTTTCGATGCACGAACGGGTCAACGAACTGTTGGAATGCGAAAGCTATTTCTGTAAACCCTACCGTTCCTGGGAGAAAGGCGGGGTGGAGAACTACAACGGCCTGGTCCGGCAGTATTTTCCAAAAGGGTATGACTTCGCCACGATCACCCAGGAGCGACTCCTGGAGGTCGAGGAGGAGATCAACAACCGCCCGCGCAACATCCTGGCCTACCAGTCCCCGAACGATCTCCTTGACCACCTGAGGGCGCCGTGCGCACTCTCCCCCAGGCGGCTTCGCGGAACTGCGAGATTCCACTCCAGGACTCGCTCCGCTCGCCCTTCCGTTCCATCTCGCAGTTCCGCGAAGGATTAACTAAACCATACACCACACCAGACGTAATCACCCCGTCTCTAGATATTCGCTAACAGTTTGAATCCGCCACTGGCAGATATTACCTGATGCGAAGTAATAACGGCGAGAGGTTAAGGACGCCCGGACACTTGAACCTCAGAAGTCGATCGGTCCCCAGTACCAACCGTCAACACAAGCGATGCAACCGCCACCTTCAGCGGGATGGGGGTCCATGTGATGCATGCCAGATGAATTCCAGCCATTACCGGATTCCTTGAGAACCGGGCCTTCTAATGCAGGAACTTCCTTGTAAGACGTATCTGTTAACTCGACAATTTCGAAAGCATGAACTCTTAGTCCATAGTGGGGTGAGCAATCCTGGCAAAACCGAAACAACCGGTTCTCCCAGAGGACCACGCGCCCTCCTGGTCTGGCAATATGCGGATTATTGAAAATCACCGGACTGGCCGGATGTTCGCTCCAGGGTCCCGTCAACCTGTCGGCATGAAACAGACGCAGCGTGTCAGCGTACAGAGGAGGCGCACCACAGCCAGCAAATAGCCACCATTTACCATGGAATCGGAACGGCGAACAGTCAACGTATTCAACGTCATCGAGAATATTAGCCATAAAAGTCCAACGCGTGGGAAAGGGATCAGCCTTGTAGAGGCGTACCGCTCCCGCCTGGATCGACTCAGGAATCATGTAGTATTCGCCTTCCGATTCGAACACGCAGGGGTAAGACAGATGAAATGGCTCTTCCAGTGTGACCTGTTGATACGCCCATTCCAGACCATTGCGACTGGTGGCCAACCCGATCACGCCCTTGACGATATCTTTTTGAAGAATCTCAAAGTACATGTACCAACAGCCATCTACCCGGATCATGAATGGATCGGCCACGTACGTTGCGCAAATATCGGTAACGTCCTTGCTAGAAAGCACTGGAAGCAAATTTCCTGTCCGTGGATTAAGATCTAGCGGTGAAGGTCCTGTGTAGATTGAAATCGAGTAGAAATCCCGGTGCGAGACGACCTTTGCCAATCTCTCCAGACTATTCATTTCTCGAATTCTGCGGATGACGGCTGACACAAGCTTCATTGCCTTGCGGGCAACATGGTAATTCATGTCCATAATGTTATACTCCTCCGCGAATTACCTGTTGATACAATTCGATATACCGTTGAACCTGCAACTCCAAGGCATACCCAGATACGACCAGATCCCGGCACTGACGCCCCATGGCCTGCAACCTGACCTTGTCAGCAAGCAGATTGACAATCCCTTCACACAGGTCATCCGGTTGTTCAGGCTGTGCCAGATAGCCGGTCATCCCCGGGCGTACCAGCTCAGGCACCCCTCCTACGGCGAAGGAGACTACGGGCGTCCCGCAGCCCATGCTTTCCAACACAACAAGCGCGAAAACGTCGGCCCGTGTCGGGTGAATGAACACGTCTGCGGCGGAAAATGCCAGCGCCTTAAGTCGCGGGTTGTGCAGATATCCGAGGTTCACCACCGGCATTGGGATATGGCTGAGGATTTCCTGGTTCGCGTGACCAAACAATAATAATATGCTATTACGGGATAAATCAGCAGGAAGTCTCCGCAATGCCTGGACTAAGAGATCGGCTCCTTTAAGTGGCCTCTGCATGCTTTCCATCGCGCACAAAACGACATTTTTATCTTCGGGTATGCCAAGCAATACTCGGCAGTGAATTTTGTCCAATGGTTTGTAGATATCCGTTTCAATCCCGTGAGGAATGTGATGCACTGGAAATTCGCCCAACATGCTTTCTTTAGTTCTGTCATGAAGCCACTTGCTAGGCGTGACAATGGTAAACCTGGAATGATTGTAGGCCATCCGCTTGAGTCGCCATTCTAGGGCCGTGGCATCGCGACGCGCCGTCGGATCAACATCCAGGTGGGGGCATTTACCGCATCCTGTCTTCCAGCGATCGCATTCCAGACTCGCGTGACAATGGCCGGTGAGCGGCCACATGTCATGAAAAGTGAAAACCGCGGGCTTGCGTCTGGTGAGATCGGGGAGAGCCAGATAACTCAACGTTTCGCAGTGCAGGCAGTGAAAATCAATCAGGTCGGCATCAATAAATTCCGTCAGCTTCTTAACTGCGAAAGAACTTACTAGATGCATCTCGTTCATGCCCAATCTGCGTGTTACCTTGCCGAGCTGGTTTTCGATCCGGGCATAGGTTGGCATCCGCACAGATTCCTGGCGGCTTCTGTCGCGACAAAGGATTCTCGCATCGACGCCACGCGATCTGAGCCCCGATTGCAGCCGGTTCATCTGGACTTGCCCGCCACCCATGTCGCCGTCCCCCCGATGCATCATTAGAATCTTCATAAGGCATCGCGGTGATTGGATGCGGCGCCATCGCGAACTCGACGTGCCAACGCCCCAATTGAAGTTTTGCTGATCAACTTGCGAGTCTTGTGCGGCAGCGTGCCTGCGGATGTCCATAGCTTTTTTGCCACGGTTGTTGGACAAGTCAATTCTAGGGATAACTTTGCAGTGGAGATAAACCGGTTCATTAACCGTTCTTTGTAGGAATGCATGCCGCATCCCATGTCTATGGTGTCAACTCCCATGGCGGGAGCCGCTTCTGCCAACTTTAGTAGCAGCATAACACCTGGCGAATATTTTGAGAAGTTTTTGTCATACGATGGAAACCAATAATGCCATGTTGTGGCGGAACGCATCCCAAAATGACCAGCGACCAGCTTATCGCCAGCAAATAGCAGCGATAGCATGCCGCCAAACCCGGGCGAGTGGGCCGTATAAATGCTGTTGATGGTTTGACGCACCCATGGAATGGAGAACAAATCGCGCCAATTGTGGCGCCGGTATTGCTCGGTTTTCCACATCAGCACGGTTTCGAGCAAGTGCCTGTCGGCGGAATGGGCCACAAAACGCAGCGGTCCGACTTCACGCTCAATGCGCCGTACGAGGTTTGCATTCTTCCGCAATTGCTCGCTGCCTGCCTCGCGCCGCTCCATCACATAAGCCGCGTAGCCAGCAGAAAGATCAATTATCGGTGACGGGTAATGCGCGCAATGAAACGGAAGGCAGGAAACCTGATGCGCGGCGGGTGTATAATTGAATTGCAAGGCCGCAAGGCGGCAGGCGCGCAGCATGGTGCGCAAATCAAATATGAAGTCCTGCGGGGCGATCACTCCCTGATAGTCGGAAAGAAACGACCCGACAGGGCCAGCAATGTTCCAGGGAAGTCTCTCGAACGGCAGTATCGCCACAATCCCGCGGGCATTCTCCATCACCGCCAGTTCCACATCCGTTCGGGCGGAGGCCACTGACAGGATGAACTCCGGAGAAAAAAATGGACTGGACAGGCCGGGGTTATTAGCACACGTCTGCTCCCAGAATTTGAGGATTTCAGGCGCAATCCCGTCCCGAATATCAATAATTGTCGTCCGCTGAGATATCATGTTGTGAATTTGTCTGTTAACACACTACATTTGTCTGGCTGACAACTAATCACTACGCCTGCAAAAATAATATACCCACGGATCGCGCGTCAATGCGGAATTTTCTTTATCTAGCAGTTGTCCGTTAACTTTTGCATAAGCTTTTACATCCGTAAAACCTAGTCGTTTGAGTTCGACAATTTGATGATCGGGCCTGATATAAACGTGCTTCAAATCGGGTTGGTCAAAGTACGCCCCGTCCCAGAAAGAAGTCATATCACGCTCAAGAACCTTGCGGACGGGGCCATTGATCTTCTTGATCATCCGCAACCGGGTAAGTTCTTTCAAAATGCCGCGCGGATTTATCGACCACTGGAATTGATAGTAATTCTCAACGTACATTAGATTGTGCGATGTAAATACAAAACGGCCACCCCGCCTAAGCACCCTCCGCACTGAACTGAAACAATCATTTCGGAAATTCTCCGGAATGCAATCCACCCCATTGAAGCTGAACAGAACCACATCGAAAGACTCGTCGGCGAAGTCGCCCAACGCCGTCGCATCTGCCACGCTCAGCTCGGCATTCGCTGGCAATCCCAGTCCTGAAAATCGCTGCCGACAACCCTCGACCATGCCCGGCGCGATATCGACGCCTACATAACGTCTAACGACCGGAATAAAAAACAACGTGGTCCTGCCTGAGCCAATGCCCAGATCCAACATCTCGGTGTCATGGTCAGCCACTTCATGGAGCAACATGATTTCAGGCCACTCCAGGTAAGTGCCTCCAAAGACGCTAATCTGATCAGATTGACTATAGTATTCTGCATATGTTTTCATGAATTAAAGTATGTTTCGTGGCGGGCGGCGGAGCAATACCTGGCTGTGCCCCCGTTAACTATTTATCAGACAAGGTCTGCGATACACTCCTCATGATGCAACCATGAATGTTTCACCAACACCATATCCCGCTGCCAGCCTTCGTGGAGTAGACGACCCGATCCGTGGAAATCACCGTCGATGACCTGAATCATTGATGCATCCTCCAGATAATCCTGAATCACACTGTTTCCTTCGATGCCGACGGTAATGTGATATGTTCCACCAGCAAGTGGCCAACTTGGCACCAGAAACTCAATCCGTCCCTGTCTGCTCACATGGAGATTTTGCCTGTCAACCAAAGCTGATGATAAAGCAAAGCAGCACTTCTGCCCGTTGTGCACATCAAGCCAGAAAACACAATTTTTAACAACTGCGTGGTTTATAACATAATATGCGAGGCTTATAACCACGTCGTTTCCGGAAATAGCTTCCCTGAGTATATTTCCTGATAGATCGCGCAGTTCAATCGCGGTAAGTCTCACATCGCCCTGGCCGACTCGGTCCTTGCGGCTCCCGATGTCAGCGCCGGCCAGGGATTTGCATTTTTTCATGTAGGCGGTGATGATCATGTGGGTTGACCCCTCGAGGACAAGTCGGCCCTGATCCATCAGGATGCAGCGTGTGCACAAGTGCTGTATGCCCGTCATCTGATGACTTACCAGAATGACGGTTCGCCCTTCTTTGGTGGAAACATCCTCTATCTTGCCAAGGCATTTCTTCTGGAACTCGGCGTCACCGACGGCCAGCACCTCGTCCACAATCAGGATCTCGGGCTCGAGATGTGCCGCCACGGCGAACGCCAGTCGCACATACATTCCGCTACTGTAACGCTTCACGGGAGTATCGAGAAACTTGTCGATCTCGGCAAATGCGACGATCTCGTCAAATTTTCGTTTGATCTCAACCCGGCTCATTCCCAGGATGGCACCATTCAGGAAAATGTTTTCACGCCCGGTGAGATCCGGGTGGAATCCGGTGCCCACCTCAAGGAGGCAGGCAACCCGGCCGCGCAACCTGATGGTGCCTGTCGTGGGTTCGGTGATCCGGCTCAACAGCTTGAGCAAGGTTGATTTGCCGGCTCCATTGCGGCCAATAATGCCCATTATCTCACCCTGTTTGATTTCCAGGTTCAGGTCGCGCACCGCCCAGAACTCTTCGTTCTTGGGCCGATGCGGACCTGCGTCAGCCCGCAGCATGGTGAACGGTGCCCTGACCGCCCGCTCAAGGGCATGACGCAAACCGTCACCTTTATCAGCCTGCCGACCAATCATATAACGCTTGGACAGGTTCTGGACTGAAATAATGGAATCGCACATATGTGTTATATAATATCAGCAAAAGTACGTTCAGTGTGACGAAAATAGGCAATTCCAGTAACAATGATCAGGGCCACGCCGACAATTGATATGACAAGTCCGGGTAAATATAGGTTCTGTTCACTGAGAATTGAATAGCGGAAACCATCAATCACGCCGACCATAGGATTCAAGGAATATAGCAGGCGCCATTGTTGCGGAACCACATTGCTGCTGAAGCCTACCGGTGATATATAAAGTCCGAACTGAACAATAAATGGAACGATGAAGCGAAAGTCACGATAACGGACCATGAGTGCGGAAACCCACAAACCCGCTCCGAGCGAAGTCGCAAATGCCAACATCACAAACACCGGTAGAAACGCGATCGTCGGCCCGGGCGTGAACCGGTAATAAATCATCATGATCACCATCAGTACCGCCGAAATTATGAAATCCACAAAGCTTGTAATCACGCTGCTGATGGGCACCACCAGACGCGGAAAATATACCTTGGAAATCATTCCTGCGTTGGCCACTAGGCTATTGCCGCTTTCGGAGAACGCCGTGGCGAAGAATTGCCAGGGCAGCATGCCGCAAAACACTAGAATCGGGTAGGGCACTGATCCGGCTGGCATCTTCGCGAGTTTCCCAAAGATGACCGTCAGCACGAGCATCGTGAGGAGCGGACGAATCACGGCCCAAGTGATACCGATGACGGTCTGCTTGTAGCGCACCAGGATGTCGCGCCACGCTAGGAAGTAGAATAACTCCCGGTAACGCCACAGGTCGCCCCAATACTGACGCTCGCCGCCTCCGGATTTAATAATTAATTCATTCATAGCTCAAGTTGTTATTGTGGTGTCGGCCCACGTCAGGACGTTACAGTGGCTCCGGCTCCTTAATGTAATTCTAACGTAAGGCCGTAATGAGCAGATTCCGGCAGAGCAGTTCGTCGGCTATTCCCAGCGTCCACCTGCTGAGCTTTTCTAAGCGCCTGCCGGTCACCCCGCAATGTCTCATGCGGCGAAAACCGCTCTGGCGTAGCCACCGGCTCAAGCAGGCCTTTGTCGTTGGGTGTACCGCGGCGTCGCGGGGACTGGAGCGACGGTCCAGGTATTCCCGTCCCTGCGAGGTCAATCGCATGCCGAGAGTTCCCTTATAATTCCAATTCGGAGCGCTGATGATTATTGTTCCTCCGTCGCGAAGAAACCTGTGATAGTGTCTTATGGTGGCGAGTGGATCCGGCAGATGCTGGAGTATGTCTAGCATGAGAATGCAATCAAACCGACTCCCCTCGAGTTGCTTCGCAGCCAGATCGAAGTCAGGCGCAAGCATTGTGATGCCCTTGCCTATAGCCGTGGTTTGAATGATGCTATCCAAGGGGATTCCAACCACTGTGATGCCCCGTTTGACAAGCTCCGCCTCAGTGGTGCCACATCCACAGCCCACCGACAGAATCCTGCGCGCATCGCGGGGCACGCGCTCCAGCACATCCTCCCTTCGGTTCTCGTAGTAATTTTTGTTCCGTGGATCCCCATCGCGCAGCGGGGATGGCTGGAAGAGAGGCCTCCTGGCTCTGACGTCACCTTGTTTTTCAAGTTGGATCAAACGATCCATCTCAAGCCTTCCCAGCTCTGATTCGAGGCCAAGTTTACCGCAATAGACATTCGGTAGGTGATGTAGGCAGAAATCGTCAAATCGCGAGATGCAAAGCAACTTTTTAAATCCGCAACTTGTATAAGGATCTGTTGCTGCCGTGACTAGCATGTCGTACCTGTCTTTTCTTGGTGGAAGCAGAAATCCGCCCGACGCTATCGCCTTGCGTAGCTGCCCGCGCGTCAGAATGAAGCAGGCCGCATGCTCGTTGGTGTGGTATGCGTAGACGGAATTTCCTATCTTCACAACCGAGCTCGGATCCCAGTGATAATGAGAATGCATGCTGGAATAAAACTTCTGACCATTATCAGATACCTCATAGCGCATGAATCCGGCGATGAATTTGTCAGGAAGAATCCGAGTTGCTTCTACGAAGGCATCAATGTTTCTCTGCGTGACCAGCGTATCGTCTTCTGTATAGACGAACAAATCATACTTTTCCAAGCGAGTGGCAAACAACTCCTTGTGACCAAATGGCAGCGACCACGGATCTTTGATAGGAAGCCCGACCTTCACTTCCACGTCTGGTCCAAGATTCTTGGGAATGTCCGAGAGGACCACGATATCCACCTCATACCGATCCATTGACCGGTATTCTGCAAGGAGCTGCTCCAGAAAATACTGGTTCTTCAATCCATGGTTGGCAATCGTCACAAGCACCGTCAGGCGGTTAAACTCGTGTGCATTCACAATTGGGGCGACTCGGCCTCTTCTGGGCTGATCAACTTCACCGGCAAGCTCTGCGCCATCGCCATTCACTGGGCCGATGAGTGAATCTGCGGCATCATGAGTTATATCTAGATTGAGGCCTTGCATGATAATCTGGAATGACTAATATTACTATACGAAAGGTGGAGCCGAAGATTTTGGTATATAATACTTGCGTGTTATGACTCGCCGGATAGTTCCCAGAGTGGATCTAATTTTTTCGTGTAGCGGAAGTTTTAGCCAACTGCGCACCCATTGATAACTGTTATGTGATGGTATGGGTAATCCAAGAGCACGCATGCATATGATTCTCCCCCAGACCGCTCCTTTCTTGAGCATCAATCCCTGCTGGGAGTCGATAACCCTCCGTAAATCAGTACGCGCTAATTCGAGATAGCCCGCTTTCACCGCACCAATAACTAACTGTCTTCCAAGTTCGGTGCGAACTACGACCAATGATGAACCAGGGTCGCTGGATTTCACCTCTCGATACCATGGATCGCCACATGATATGTCGGCCAGTTCACCTAATCCGTCTGGCCACAGGTGGACACCCCACGGTCGGTACGCCTGAACAAACCGCCATGAATCGGCATAGGACATTTCCAGAACGGGTTCCAATTCTCCAAGCAGCCAGACCGCGAACATCCCGGGCCATCCGCGCCCGCGATAACGGATAGACGCGACACGGCTAGGGTCGATGCCCCTGGATTTCAAGAGATCTATTGTTCCTTGGGTTGCTGGCGAGCCAGCACAAAAGAATGAGAGCGCAACGCCGACATTACGATCTAATGCGGGGCGGAGTTCCTGTGACTTTCGAAGGGCTGCCACCTCGGACGGCTGGCCGATAAACACACAGGGAGCTGGTGCGCTCTCGATCAGCTTCAGGCCATCACATACCGAGGCGGGAGCATAACGCGAGCCCGTGTTCGCCAGCAATGCGTGTTTCGATCGGCTCATCACAGTCCGGTTATACAGAGGATTATTTGGGTCGGCGGCCACATGAAGCACACCATGCATTCCTTCTTGCTCAATGGCATAGCAGGCAAGTGCGGTGAGAATCCCTCCAGAGGAGCCGAGGTGGCGCGTAAGCGGATCGAGCGCATGCCCTTCCCACACTTCCAATACTGGACCCACTCCTTCAGTGATTCCTGCAGTCCCTTCCGTCAGCTGTTGTCTGGTTGCATAATCCGTTCCTGCCGCCGGGCAAACCTTCATGCATTCTATTAAAATCGCATCATCTCGGTGGGCACTCCATGCCGGCCGGTGTCCATGCCGGACATCATTTGTCATGCGAATAGTTCCATCTGAGAGATACGCACATGCGCCGCATCCGACGCAGAGGCGCCATCTCACCACATCTTCTATCGTCATTGTCCGCATGTGCGATTGATTTAACGACCGTATTCCGCCATCGACCCGTTATGCGATCGCTATGGTGCAATCCCATCCGCGTTGAATCCAAGCCTGTCCATGATCTCTTGAAATACCTCAGTCAGACGCTGCCGGGCGTGTCCTGCGTTCTGCCGCAATTTCTCCCTGATAGACTCGCGACTCTGATAGAGTCTTAGCATTGTCTGAACCGCCTCGTTGGTCGCAAGATACCGGGCATCAACCACCCAGTCCTCCATTTCTACTGTTTCGAACACCCCCTTGAACTTCATGCTGTAGGCCACGCCCACACACGGAATTCCCTGGGACAGAGCCGCAATGCACGAGTGCATCCGTGAACCGATAAAAAAGTCGCACATCCCGATCACACCCTTGAGCTCATTCGGGTCATACTCCGCAGCAATGATCCGCACCCGTTCCCGCAGGTACGATGGTAGCGAGTTGCGTAAATGACGCGATGCATCGGGATCACTCTCTACATTGCCCTCAAGCGCATAAGTATGGGGTATTAACCAGATCTCGTGTGTTTGCTCCTTTAGCAGCGCAAGCAGCAGGCTGCGAAGGAACAGTGGATAATCCATTTTAAGACCGAACATGTTGTCTCGGGTGTAGCCACCATGATACATCAACCCATTGACGTTGACTCCTATCATACCCGTTGGCAGCACTCCTGAGAGTGGCGGATCCAGCACCAGCGTTTGTGGGGCCGACGCCTCCAGGGAGAAGGCAACATCCGGACTGAGCAGCACCTCCCGCGATGGTCCGACGAGGTCCTGAGCGACCTGCATGCTTTTCTTGTCGCGTGCCACAATAACTGATGACCGGCGCAAGAGATATCGCGCCATCCAGCGTGCAATGGGGCTTGTGAAAGGACCGTAGGTCTGGGGCAGTTGAACAATCGTGCCCTTCACCAATAACACCGTCCAGGCCATCAGAAATCCGGTCACCAACCGCTTCATCCCGTAGATGTCGCTGAAACTGTCGCCTCCCCTGATGTCTGCCGCAAAATCTGCTTGTTCGATGGCCCCAACCCACGGGGTCGTACCTGAGATCATCTTGCGTAGTCCGCGGAATGGCAGCAAGCGGTAGATCCACGAAATCATCACAATCCAGATCAAATGTTCACGAAGCTTCGATCCCAGCCCCAGTCGGTAATTCACCACCGGCACCAAATGATCCTGTCCTAGCGCCCGAAAACGGATGACCTCGGGATGCGAATGACCAGTTAGCAATCGGATGCCAACGGTGGTTGAATCGCGCAGGCACAGACTGACCAGCGACAAGCCTAGTGCCTGGACGCCCTGATTGCGCGAACTCGCCGAGATTCCTAACAATGCAATCCAGCGCGACGGAGCCCCGCCCGCCACCGATGTCTGCCCCGGGGCGTCCCACCCATCAGACACCGTCTGAGGTTTCGAGCCACCTCTGACTGGATGAACCGCATTGCGTGTAGCCGATAATTGCCTGTCAACTTTTTCCGCCATCATGACCAGGTTGGGGATCTTGTTGTGCATCGCACGTCTGCTATTGGAATCACAACCGCCATTGGCCGGCAATGGCACGTGTACCTCAATGAAGCAGGGTCTCTATTCGACAGGGTTTACCCACTCGCGGCAGTCTCATGCGGCACCGTGTCCAGCGAGCTTGCGGCCGCAAGACATAAAAACATAAAGATATATGATTGGTCAAAATAAGCGACAGAAACGCATGTCGTGGTGTGAGCAAAAAGCGACGCGCCCAGGCACCACACCATGAATTGCCCGCCCGACTCCAGTGAATCCTGAGTGATGATTATACGTCCCACCGCGCGGAACCCGTTGCAGATCATCGTGATGAACAACAACATCAGTGGCAAGCCCGCCCACGTGCCCATCAACAAGTAATAGTTGGTGATGTCGGTATGATTAGGGCTCCACGAAACACCTGACGCTATCCAGTGGCGAGTGTAGTCGGTGCCTGCCAGCCACCACTCGTCGAGGTACATGATGGCGGCTTCGATCAGACGTGCACGGTGCCAACTGCTGCTGCTGCCTGTTATATCTATTTCAGCAATAATGTAATAAGCGGGACGCTTCATCACCATCTCTAGCAAGAGATAAACGACCATCGTAGTTCGCCGCAACAAGTATGTCAGGTGGCGGTAACGCCAGATCACCAGCGCGCCCATGGCAAACACCAGGCCCATGATTGGGCCGCTCGAATTGCTGGTCCCCACCATCGTAAGGCACGCAGCCATGCCGATCAGCGCCACCGTGCGGTATTGCTTCCAAAGGCCCACCATCAGCGGAAAGCAGGAGGCTCCCACACCGCCGGCCAGTATCGCATGGGCAAAGGGCCCTACAGACCGCAACTTGTCATCTCGCTGGCCCACATAGGCGCCAAACACCGAGAATAAGTTCCTGCCAGTCAGCTGCTCCAACACCATCTCAATGGCAATCGGAGCTAACAATACTGCAGTTAGCCTAACAATCCCTACCAAGTCCCTGAGATTGGCGCAGAACACCCGGAAGAGAAAGTAGATCCCTCCAATATTGAAGGCCTGGCCGAGGTTGTAGACCAGCGGCGATGTCTTGCCAGGATGCAGCGGGGTACTGATCACCAGCCACGCCATCCATGCCACCATGAGCTTGTCCATTCCGGTCCAGCCAATTTCCATCCGCTCGGCGCGCATCATGACCCGCAGGATGCCCGCGGCGATCAGCAAGCGGATGACGGTACAATGAATCGGTCCGATGTTAATGCACTGTCCGACCGTCATATAACAGCAACCGACCAACAGAGGCAACGGTGCCAGCTTGCGCGGCAACCCAAGAAGGGCCGCCACATTAATTAACAGAAAAATGATCGTGACCGGCGTCATCGCAACTGTTTAAACCATTTCTTATTGACGGCATAGCTCTGGCACCTTGTCCAGCAAGTGGAGGATTGTGCTCCCACCAGAAAGTGATTACTCACTGCCATCAATCACGGTGGCAGTGCCAATGCCTTAGACACGATTCTAATTCTGAGCACTCATGGAGAAGGCGTGGTTATTTAGGCACCACGTTGACTCCTGTTGGCGATGAGGGTGCCGGTAGCGGTGACGTTCGATAGGTGCTCCACATATCGTAGACAAACGGGCTGATTGCGTTAACCCCGGACCACGTTTGATTAGCCTGGCCGTTCTGGCCCTCAATGTTCCAGTAGCGGTCCGCATAGGCGAATACCGGCGGATAATTCCATGCCGACTCGCCACCGGTCATTAGTCTTAAAGCCAGTATGTGCCCCATCCAGGCCCCCCCCGCCCAACGGTAATAAGCACCCCATCGGCTGTCATCACGGTTCGGATAGAGGGTGTGCTGCTCACCCCATTCTGGCATACCCACCATGCTTTGAGTGTATGTTTCGCGTGGCTTGGTGGCTTCTTGCAGCATCGCTCGGCCAACGTCACTCTGTGTGACAAACCAGGTTTGTCTGTCCTCGGCGAATACAAAATGCTGTTGACCATCCGCCCAGGCCAATATTTTGGGATCATTGAGCGCTAATCCCGCCAACACCAAACATGCCTTGCGGCCGGCATTGAGCCCTCCATTATCGGTGTAAACCGTTCCTGCTTTCACCGATCCATAGAGATCAATGCCATACTGCACCAAACGAATATAGAGTGTTTCCTTCTCGGAATTGGTATAATTCAGGTGCAGGGAAAGTAACCCAAGAGCTAGCAGTTGCGCTTGGTCCCTCCCATACCACGGCATGTTATGGGCGGGCGCGATGTAGCCGGCAGAATTACCTTCTATTTGGACAAACCAATGCCGCTCAAAAGACGGCACAACCCATGAGAGACCAGGCGCTGATGCCACAGTCGGCAGTGATTTTAATATCCCATAAACGAGGTTGCTTTTGTTCCAGTATGAAGTCTTGTCAGACCCCATGGTCGGTGGCCGAAAAGCACCGACCGCAGGGGCGCTCGCCACCACGCTTAAGACGGCGGAATCCGTCACCTGTCCATGCTGGGCGGTCACGATCACTGTACTTGAAATCGTGGATACCACAGAGCCAGTCGACACCACCAATGGTGAACCTGTATAGACGGGTGCGACATTCAAAGAGCCATTCCAAGAGGCGTATTTTGTGATGGAACTGTCAAAACCCTGGTTCGACCCCACCGGGGGATTGACCATGGTGCCATTTATGGTCCATCCACTCGCGTCGGTGGTGCTCGCAGGGGAAATCCCGGTGATAGTCACCGGCCCGACTACCCACCAATCGCCATTCGCATACTGTCCGACCGTCTGGCTCTGGGAAAAAGTCCAGGTGATACCGAACTGCGACACCGAAGTTGAAGTGACGGCACCCGCCACTTCGAGTAAAGTGCCCAGCATCAGGGCCGCCGCGCCATATCGCGCCAGCGCTGTGAGGTTTGTCAACCGAGTGGGTCTAATGAAATAAATAGCGTTCATAGGAGTGAATTGGGTTGTTGCGTCTCAAAAAAATCGTAATTTTCAATTAATTTTTTTTATTGTGTATTTCTTGGCTTTCTGAAAAAATTAAAAATAATCAACGTGCATAAAATATTGCATAAGTCAACTCAATAGTTTGCTCTGTGTTTTCAGCTATTAAAGAATGATCGTGACCACAAGTAATTGGTGGCACTCGCGCTAGAAGCTTAATAATTTTTTATTAAGTATTGCATAGCGTTATGAAATATGTTTGGTTGGCTTTAGCGTATTAATACCTAACTTTCAACGGACTCGATTATTTTACGACGGAGATCCATGGAGGAGGCTGAGGCTGATGAGAGAATTTGATCCTGGCCCATCCTTCCATGCCTATGCTCCACTTGACCACGGCCCACCACCTATGAACTGAAGCTTTTCTGGCTAAGCGCGTGCTGCCGGTGGCGGTCAACCATGCCACCAGCAAGACCAGAATGCGCAGACATGCGGAGAGGCTCATCAACCGTCGATACATCCAGCAATGAACGCGGCCATGATTTTTAAGAATATATAATTTGAGAGCTTCGCGAATCATGACTACCTGAAACTTACTAAACTGTGTGCGTGAACTGCCACCTCCGTGGTGAACAATCCGTGCCTGAGGCGCGTGGTAAACTTTCATACCGGCTCGGCGAACTTGACAGCACAGGTCCATGTCCTCTGCATACATGAAGTAACGGGAATCAAAGCCGCCCAGACGTCGGAATGTTCCCGCGAGCAGCATCATGCAAGCCCCTGAAACCGCTTCCACCTCCATTGCTGCCGCATCAGCAGTCGGCCCTTTTCGGCGCCACCAACGACGCCGGACCCATTCGGAATCTATGGCCACATTCCATGCCGTGGGCAATGGATGCACGCTTGAGAATTGTAGGCTTTCATCGGAATTGAGCAGGCGTGCCCCCAGTATGCCGGCTGCGGGCAGGTGCATCAGATTGTCCAATAGCGCCGCAACCGCGCCGGGGCGCACTTCTGTGTCAGGATTTAGCAACAATACAGCGTCACCCGTCACCTGACAAAATCCGAGGTTGTTAGATCTAGCGAAGCCGATATTCTCCTGGCTTTGAACAAACTCCACTTCGGGAAACTCGTCGGCGATCAACTCGGCGCAACCGTCAAACGAACCGCCATCTACCACAACGATCTGCTTTGTCAGCATCGCACAGGTCAGGCGGATCGATTCTAAGCAACGCCGGAGGTAATCCTTGGAGTTCCAATTGACGATCAGAATGGAGAGTTGCACGTAGGATTTCAGTTAGACTCTGCGATCGGTCTGCGGCGCGTCCACGGCCGCAACACCCGGTTAATGCGCTGCCATTGTTCCTGCCGAATATGCGCTATTACTGCTGGATCCACCATTCGTGAGCGGCGGCGGAACCACGCCATGCAATATCCAATCCACCACGCCACAGCCCCAATAAGCCACGGCGGATCATTCAAGCGGCTAAGACATTTCACCCCTTCAAACACCGGGTGGTAGCCTGCGACGTAGTCTCTAACGCCCATTTGCCACTTGCGGCGCATAGCGCCTCCCTCCGAAATGTTGCGCGGTTTGAGATGATCTACCACCAGATCGGTGCATAGGCGCGTTTGATAGCCATGCATGCGGGCCATGGCACAAGTCATGCCGTCCCAGCCGCCTTCCGGGATAGGAATCAGGCCACCGATTCGCTCAAAACACTCGCGCCGGAAAAACTGGACCGCTCCCGGAACATCCACACGGTTCCTTGGAAAATGGTCCCGCGGCAACCCGATATCGATGACCACGCCTCCCGCCAAACCAAGGGATGGCTTTTCCTCAAAACGACGCAACAGTTGGGCAAAATAATCGGCTTCGAAAGTCACGTCAGCATCTAGCAGACCAAGGAAGTGGTGCTCGCTGGAATTTAAATGACGAATTCCGGCCTCAGTGTTGTGCACCACCGCTGCGAAGCTCCTACTGGGGCGTGGGGCAAGAGCGAGCAGGCGGATCCAGGGATGCGCTTCCGCCGCATGACGGACGATGGTATCGGTGTCATCCGTGGATCCATCACTGACTATCACCCATTCGCCGGGCAGGTGCGTCTGCTTCAGAACTGACTCTATGGTCCGCCCTATCGTTGCTTCTTCATCGCGCGCCGGCGTGACCAGGACATAGTCGGATTGAGTCTTCATGCCTGTGAGTGAAGAAGAATTAATCCGATCCTGATATGGAATGTTATCTAATTAACGGTGATGTCAGCACCCGTCCAGGTCCAAGTAGTTCTCCCAGCGTCATGATTTTCAGCCCGGCCTGCCCGCCCCGCTCGATCAGTCTAGCCGTCATGTTCATGACATACTCATGCCGAGGATTATGGCGGCCACCGCCAATTCGCTCGAAGTCATGCATTAACACCACGCCGCCGCCGGCTTGAATGACCCACTCCACCACCGACTCTACCGCAGGCAGTGAACCTGCACGGGTGTCCCCGGAGTCATGCGTCCACCATGCCAGGCGGACCCCGCGCTGCAAGACCGAAACCCAGGTGAACAAGGTGATTTTACCATGAGGTGGACGGTACATGCCGCTGGCAGGAAGCCAGCGAGCCAGTCGTGCGTATCCTTGCGCCATGTCACAATCCGCCACCCGCGGCCAAACCTTCCATGCGTGGCAATGACGATCGCCATGGCAGCCGATTTCATGTCCTTGTTCTAGCACCTGATCTAGCAATTCGGGATTCCGGTCTGCTTTGCAGCCTAGTGCAAAAAACGTCGCCTTGACATTGTGGTGCTGCAACAGCTGAAGCAGATCCGGGGTTAAGGTAGTCCCGGGTCCATCATCATAAGTCAGCACCAGGGCCTTGGAACGCCGGCAACATGCTGCGAGAGACCGAATCGAGGCCCTAGCATAGGCATATGGCACGAGGATGACCGCGGCAAATGCCATTGCAGGTGCCGCAAGCAGTATAATGGCGGCTTGAATGATCACTGGATTTCAGCAAGGAGGTGTCAGGCGCGGTGCTCGCTCATGATTTGCGTGGTTGCCAGTTTCCGGGCTGCCAGAAATATCGTGTTCGCCACACAGGGAACGCGTCCCGTGTAATCAACTTCGACAATTTCGAAACCTCTTCTTGTAAGCACTTGCTTCAGACTCTTCCTTGAGTAGAATCGGTAATGTGGGAATTCGGGATTAAAATGTTTTTCAAATTTAAACAAAACAATCAGGATTCCTTTCAACCTGTTATGTAGCGGGGTTGTAAGCATGAAGTGGCCGCCCACTTTGAGAACCCGGTTGATCTCATTTAGAAACACATCCGTGTGCGCGATGTGTTCAATTACTTCGCCTGCCCAAACCATATCATAAGTTTTATCGGGGAAGGGGACTTCCACTTCGCAATTGCCCACAGTCACGGCCATCTCAGGGTACTTGAGCCGGGCGCTGGCCACCAACTCAGGAACGATTTCAATGCCGTGGGGTTCGTGCCCGAGGAGCAGCAGTTCGTGACAGAAGTCGCCACTTTGACAACCGATGTCCAGCACCTTCTGCTTCTTTCCGAGGCCGGTGATAAATTGCAGCGCTCGCTGGTATCGCTTCTCTTGTATTTTTGACGTGGCCATGATCGTGGTGGTCGGGAATTGGTGGATGTGGTGGAGGAAAGCTGATGCATGGCGCAACCGGTCCATCGCGCACTGATGGCAGGAATGTAGGCCCATCACTGTGCATGTATGAAGGCGTGAATTGAATCGACTAATCGCGGGCTGGCACAAGGAGTGATCGGTTCCCTCGAGACAAAATGCTCGATATGGTCGAGGGATGCGAACAGTTCTTCTTCGTCTAGGACGATATTTACCTTGCCCATGAGTAAAAACTGGCGGGCGGTGGCCATTTGGTGGTCGTTGCGGGTTTCGCCTAGGTGTCCTCTTCTAGGCATCACCAAGATGGGTTTGGATATCTGAAGTGCCGATAAGATGGTACCCATGCCAGCATGCCCGACGATGAGCTGTGCCGACGCGAGACGCACTTTGAATTCAGACGGTTCTAACATATTGGTATGAGCAATAAACTGCGGCACCCAGCCACCCCGACCGATCTGGGCGAAAACATCATGCCTGTTCTTCTCGCTGGCCCATTGATCGACAGCCTTGATCAGGCGGTCAAACGGGATATCACTGCCGACGGTGACGAAGATCATGGTTGTCGGGGTGTTGGGGCAATCGTACCGGTCACAAAACGTTGCCATGAAACCAAGGGCCTTCCTCACGGGCCAGATGTGCCCATTGGGTAAGCCACAGGTCGACATAGATGCCCGCCCTCTTGCCGGATAGGGAAAGCTCCTCGGCGTTGGCCACGCTATCCACCCAGATCACACGGGCGCCGATCCACTTGCCGAAACGCGCGGCGAAATAACCCGGGGCTGCTCCGGTCGTGATCACCACGTCGGGCCGAAGGCGGATGAGCAGCCACAGAATGCCGATCGCTGAGCGTAGCAAGCTGAATCTGTGCCAACGGTTGGCATCACGGATCACCCGGAAATCGACGTCCCCAATATCGTCCCGATATCCCTTGCGCACTGTCGCGTAGGTAACGGCACAGTCTGCGAATGCCGGTCGGAGGCGAAGCAGTTGGATCCAATGACCTCCGCCGGACGAAATTGCTAGAACTTTGGGAGCTTTACCCGACATCATTTTTTTCAGGATGCACCACGGCTGAACAGCACCACCGGGATGGTGATCAGGAGGATTTTCATATCCAGCCAGAGCGACCAATTTTCTATGTATTCATGATCCATCTCCATCCAGCGGTCGAATGAGACGTTGTTGCGGCCGCTGACCTGCCAGATGCAGGTGACGCCAGGTTTAACCGACAAGCGTTTACGGAAGAGCCACTCGTAGCATTTCACCTCATCCGGAAGTGGCGGGCGGGGGCCTACTAGGCTCATTTCCCCGCACAGGACGTTAAACAACTGGGGCAGTTCGTCGATGCTGGTCTTGCGTAGGATTCGGCCGAATCGTGTGGTGCGTGGGTCGTTCCTGATCTTGAATGCCGGACCATCCTGTTCGTTGAGGTGGGCGATGGCGAACTTGCGCTGCTCGGCATCGTCGACCATCGATCGGAACTTGTAGAGCTTGAACTGCCGCTGGTTCATGCCCACGCGCTTTTGCACGAAGAACACGGGCCCGGGGCTGGTCAGTTTGATGAGCACCGCGACCACCAGCATCAATGGGCACAGCAGGATCAGCACAACTACGGAGAGTGCAGCGTCGATTAGCCGCTTGACGAGCAGCTGCAGCAGCATGTGTTCGCGAAACAAAGTTACCACATACTCATCCTCCAATTCCTCTACATGAAGATTCTTGAGCAAGGATCCGTCCTGAAGGTTGGACATGAGACGGACCACGATGCCAAGGTCGCGGGCATGCTGCACGATCCGCGCGATGTCGCTGAAGCGCGTGTCCAGAGGCAGGCACACCATGATTTCATCGACGCGCGCACCGATCAGGACGTTGCTCAGATTGTCCAGCAGCCCGAGAACCTTCCTGTGGCCGGACTCCTGCCGTTGCCACTGATCCATGACCGCGGGCGATTCAGCTACGAAACCCACGATTTTATACCCGAGTTCCGGCTTGGCCTCGATTTTATCGGCCACCTGGCGTGCTCTGTCACTGGCGCCCACAATCAGAAGGTAGCGGAAATTGTAACCCGATCGTCTGGCGCTCAACAACAATACGCGGACCGACAGGCGGCTCATGATGCCGACCATGGTCACCCCGCAGAAGAAGACCAGCACGCTAGAGATGTTGAAGCTCTTGACCGAAAATGCGGTGCAAATGACCATCAGCCAGATCGAGGCCAGACCGGTTGCTTTCAGCAGGTTTTCTAACTGTGCCTTGAGCGCCACCAGGCGGTCCGCCTTATAGCGGACACAGCCCTCGTAAATGGCGATCCAGCCGACGATCAGCAGACACATGCCGATCGCATCTCCCATCCGGAATATCGCGTTATGTCTCGCGCTATCTCCCAGGCTCATGATCACCGGCTCGTAATAAATAACTCCAACGAATGCGATCACCAACACCAACTGGTCAAACAGTCGGAACGTATGGATTAACAACTTGTGACGCAGTCGGATCATGTGCTGGTGAAGTAATAGCCCAGATGGCCTGCGGAGCGGCTTATTTCTTTCCAATCAGCCAGTCTGGTTCATGTGTCCGGTTCTTGTTAAAGATGCATGAGACATCGGCCTTGCCCTTGATGAGTTCTCCATAGCCCCAGATGAGGCCGTCGCGGTTGGTGTTTTCCGCATCCAGCACGAGCAGCACCTTGTCCATCATTCCCGCCATGGTCAGGGTGCGGCTGGTCTGATTGACAGGCGGCATGTCAAAGATCACGTAATCGTAATCGCTGGCCTGCAGATGCGGTATGAGTTCATGCAAATGCACCGGTGAGAATGTCGCCAATCCGCTACCATCCCTACGGGCGGTGGCACTCGCGTAGTAGAGGTTCTGCGGCTTCTGACGAAACTCAGTTCGCCGCGCCAAGTGCAGGGCTCCGTTGAGCGAGTGCCGCGGGAGTTCTCCGAACAAAGGACTCTCCTCGGGCTGACAAGCACTCAAATCCACTAACAATACCTTCATCCCGCGAATCTCTGCAAAGGCTTTCGCCAATCCGGCCGCCACCGTGGAGGCGCCGGCACCGTCCGACAGTCCGGTTACTGCGACGAGTTTCGGCTTGTGGGTCACGTGGTTTACTTCAAAATTAAAAATGATTCGGTCACGGATGGTCTCGGTATACGGCAGGATGAAATGGCTTGCTCGGCGGGGAGGGGTTTTGACTACCGGCTCATCGGGGTCGGTGCATGCAACCGCGCCGTTATCAGCCATCCCGAGGCGCAGCTGGCCGGGATCTTGCGCCAATAACAAGCCGCCGCGCTCTTTTTTCCGAATGTAGGGAATGGACAACAGCAGCGGTAGCTGGAGGCGCTTCTGAATCTCGATCGGTCGGCTGACTCTACGGTTGAAGACGAGTTCGATGACCAGAGCGAGAGTGACTCCGATGCCGATGCCAGCACCCGCCAATCCAAGGATTATTTTTCCGGTTTTCTCATCGAAGGTCTGCACCGGATCGGACGGTTGTTGCACGATGGCAATATTGGGAATCCGGGATGGGTCCAGTGTCTGGTCGATCCTCGCATTCTTGAGATTGGTCTCAAGTACTCGATATTCCGAATCCTCAATGTCGCGCTGACGCCGGAGCGCCTCTATCTTTGCTCCGACCGTGTATTCGCTGCTGAATTGTGCGCCGATCTCCTTCAGGTGTGCGTTGAGCACCTCGATTTTCGCGTGGATGGCCGCCAGTCCGGCGTTTTCCATGATCCACTTCACACGCGGGTCCTGCATGTCAGGCGTAAGCCTGGCCGCCTCGGCCCCCAGGCCGGAATACGTCTGTTCTAGGACTTGGCGTCGCGCATCGTTGGTCTCATATTGCTGGTGGTTGAGGGAAATCAACCGGTTGCCGGACTTGAACTTGATGCGGAGTTCGAGATCGCGCTTCTGGAGAAAACCTAGCAGTTCGACGACGGAGCGATACTCGCTAACCACTTGGGGCGGAGGCGTGGAGATAGCAAGCTGTCCGTGCTTGTCGGTGAGCTCGGCCGCTCTCACCGCGCCCTCTTGGCCAGGCGTGCCCTTGCCTGAATCTCTTGGGTCGTTGCCCTTTTCGATTTCCTTTAGGGTTGCCATCCTTTCGGCAAGTTCCGCCCGAGCTCTCAATAGATCCTCCTGCGTCTTGGTGCGCTGGGATGAAAGTGCCTCGGTGGCGACCTCCAATGACATGATGCCGGTCTCGGTGCGTAATTGGTTGAGCTTACCTTCAGTT
>Ga0209499_1000280_pt1 | contig 37630 bp, 49 predicted proteins | sample C_130208_EF_Meta_FD_187306 | JGI IMG/M metagenome (GOLD analysis project Ga0209499, IMG submission 187306) | Freshwater microbial communities from Lake Croche, Canada to study carbon cycling - C_130208_EF_MetaG (SPAdes) (version 2) | ecosystem: Environmental > Aquatic > Freshwater > Lake... | reverse complement strand
GCACCGATATTACCTTCGGGCGATCAGACACAGGATCTCTACTTCAACATATTTGATTATGTGGGTGGCAGCATAGAACTTGGCGGCAGCAAGTGGATGCGCATGACCCCTGGCGTGACCTTTGGCACCAATTCCTGGACCGTGAGCCTGTGGATCCAGCTCTATGACAACACACAGGGTACTATAATTGGCAGCCTCAACAACCTAGGCCTCAGGATACACATCACCGGCCCCACTGAGATCACCGTTGGCTATGCCAATGGTGGCAACACCTTCACTGTGCCTACCATGGGCGTTGGCACGTGGATGTGGCTGGCAGTGAACAGCGATGCCGATGGTATAGCCCTGTGGCTCAACGGCGTGGCCAGCGTGAGCTCTCCGGCAGCAAACGGCAACTTCACTGATGCCACTGTGACCATCGGTTATAATCTGGCTGGCGGTCCCGACTACTTCCAGGGCAGGTTCCAAGGGCTGCTGATAACCAACGGCACAGCACTGTACAGTAGCCTCAGCAGCACCATCGACATGCCCACAGCTTTCAGCGATCCCGCCCAGGCCAGCTTTAGCCTGCTGATGAATGCCTTCCAGGGCACACCTCTAGCTGATAGTTCAGGCACGCAGACCCTACAACCTTACAATGGTCCCAGTTGGTACAATGATGCTCCCATAGCAGCATGGGCACCAAATGCCGAGTGGATATTCACTGTGCCTGCATCTGGGACCATCACTGCCAGCACCAATGGCGGCAGTGTTTATATAAACGGCGGTACCCCTGACAATCCCAGCACCGGCAGCGAAGGCCGCGTGAATGTGGCAAGCAACCTCAGTGTGGCCAGTGTAGAGCCCTACAATTACGGCAAAGATCTGCTGCTACGTAATCAAAACAGCTACTACAACTTCAACAACCAAAGCACAATCAGCAGCCCAGGCAGCACTCAGTTCACACCCTATGACATAAATCCCAGTGGCCCTGACATCAACTGGACCAGCAGCAGTCCGTTCAGCAACGTTGTGACCAGCAACGGCAGCATCAACAGTGTGTACAACGAGCGCACCAACCTAGAACCTACCATGCCAGCCATACGACAGGGTGCTTATACCATCAGCTTGTGGTTTAATTCAAGATATACAGGTGGCAACAATCCACTGCTAGGCGGCGACTATGGTAGCCTCAATTTGATCAGCCAGAATCTCAATAACCTGATTATAACCACTGGCGATCCCAACACAGCAACAGGATTTGATTTTCCTGCTCAGCTGAACACAAATCAATGGTACTACTTGGTTGTGACCAGAGATGATCAACATCGCTGTGCAGCATGGCTAAACGGCGAGTATCTACTAAATGGAATTGCTGGTTACAACAATGGCATAGACATCAACGATTACACTAATCCCATTATATACCTAAATGCAGGACCCTACGGCAGCGCATTTGATGGCGTGATCACCGACGTCAAGATCGACAACGTAAACCTGTACAGCACATGGGGATCTGAGACATCTGGCAACATATCAGTACCTACTACACCAGCGGTACCTGGATATAGTACTCAGGTCTTGCTTAATGCAACCGACAGCGACAATGTGTTTGTTAACAGTGCCAACACTGTTATATACACGCCGTTCACCATAGCCAGCGCAGGTACAGAGCTCAGCATCAACACCAACGGCAGCATTGGCTTACCGGGCACCCGGTTTGGCAACATCAGTATCAGCGGCACGGTTACCACAGTGGGCGGGCTGTACCCTGCCGTGGCACTGCCCAGTGAAAATGTCTACATATGGTATGCCAGCAGTCCAGATGTGCGTGGGTTCAAGATGACTGTGCGAGCACAGCACAATGATCCCTGCACTTGTCTTGAGATGGCTGACATCACCTGCGCCTATGACGCAATAGCCGGTCTGGTATACAGCGTGGGCAACAGAGTAAAGAGCAATCCCGGGGTCACAGACACCATGTTCGGCGTAGTAGTAGACAACAGTATTACGCCAGACCAACTACTGCTGCTGGTGGTCACTGCCACTGTGGGCACAGACACAGTTTATTTCACATACGAGGTCACAGAGTTCATGACCAGCCATGCCATATAAGGGAATACAACAATGAGCGTTTTAATAACCGGCACACAGGTAGCAGTCACAGCAGATGGATTGTCAAGCGGCAACGTGAGCAGCACACCCGGCGAAAGCCTGCAACTACATGCGGTACGTCCTAGGAACTATTGGTGGAACTTAGTTGGAGACACGGGCTCTGGTTCTGCCCAAGAAGGCATAGGCCTGGCCTATGACAGCCAAGGCAACATGTATGTGTATGGATTGGTCAGCACTATAAATGGCAACGGCACACTGGCACTGAAGTACAACTCACAAGGCTACTTACAGTGGCGCAAGAGCTACACAGATGCCAATGGATTTGCCTGTGGTGGCAACGATGGCATAGCCATAGACAGCAATGACAACTTCTACTTCATGGCCAATGACAGCATAACCAACACGTTCTATGCTGGCACCATGGATTTAGATGGTAACATCAGCCCCACCTACGTGAGTCTCGCTGGTGGTCGTGCAGTTGATATCGAAGTTGACAATAGTGGTAACATGTACTTTGCTGGTAGTATAACCGGTGGCTATAATCAGGGATTGGTGGCCAAGATAAACAGCAGCACCAATGCTCTGGTATGGACCACAACGTTGGCCACAGTCAATGACTTCAATGCAGTTGCCACAGCATGGTACGGCAGCAATGTGTTGGTCAGCGGTGTGGATTTGAGTGTAGGCACTTATCTCATACAGCTAGACAGCACCAGCGGTGTCATAAACTGGCAGCAGCAGATATCGTCTAGGATTGGCGGAGACAGTTCTGTGGCAGGAATGGTAGACACTGACAGCACTGGCAATGCCTATGTGTTGGCAGATTACATCAACTTCGGTACAGCAGTGTACAAGGTTGATGTGAACGGTGTCAGTATTTGGCAGACTGTGCTGGACGGCGGCTACAACAGCAATTATGTGACCTCTGGTTTTGATGTAGTACCGGACAATCTAGGCCACGTGTATGTGCTGGGAACCACCAGCGCAGGTACAGCAGCCAACAACCAGTTGTTCATCAGCAAGCTCACTGCTGATACTGGTACCATGTTGTGGAGTCATACCATGGGCTTTGTTGGTTACGGTACTGAAGAAAACGGGTACCTTGGCCTGCGAGTTGGCGGCATTTATGAGGATCGCGTGGCCATAACCGGCTATGTCAGCGGAGAATTCCCACAAATTGCATTCACTGCACAGGTTCCCACAGATGGCAGCCTCACTGGCACTTGGAGCTCAGGCGCCGTCGGCTACTCAGCCGTGTACAATGACGTGACACCTGCCTGGGCTGCAAACACTTACACACAAAACTACACGTTCACTACCAGCAGTCTGATCCCACACTACAATGAAGGCAACCTCACAGCAGGCACACTTGACCTCACCACGCTGGCCATACCTGCTGCCAACGTGTTTAGCATCACTACCACCATTGGCAACGTCAGCGACTATGAAAGTACAATCTTGCTTGGCACAGATGGTGATACCAGCATGCCGGGCGACCTCAGCATAGGCGGTGTTGCGCCCAACGGCTGGATCAACAGCATGAGCAATGTGACTACTAATGGTAGCAATCATGTCAGTGAGTTCCGTTATGTGTCTGGCGATAGCAGTGGTGTCTATGCGTTAGGCGACGATTTCTACGACGGCCCTATACCTTATATGGTCAAGTACAACAGCAACGGTGAGGTACTGTGGCAGCGCCAGTTAACATTTGATGGTTCAGAAGGCATCACCGGCAGGCTCATACAGTCGCAGCCTTATGGTGCAGGCAATCTCATCACCCTGGGCACTGCCTATAACTTCGGTGATGGCCACGAGGGTGTGATAGCTGGTCTGGTCAGCACTGCGGATGGCAGCATTGGTGTACCATTCTCTATCCTCAATGATAATAATCTAGATCTAATTCCTACCAGCATCGCAGTTGGACCCGGTGAACCAGGCGTAAGCAACATTTATATAGCGGGGTATGCGCAGACTCCGGGTTATAACAATGCTTGGTTATTCAACACAGGTAATTTATCCAGCCAGGGATTTGGCGACTTCACCGGCGACGCACGCTTTAATTCAGTAACTGCTGGAGATATCAGCAATGTATACGTGGGCGGCAGTTGGTACAATGGTAGCGGTTACGAGGATATAGTGATGAAGATCAGCAGTGATCTAAACACTATACATTGGGGCGTGAGCATACTGCCACTATACATTGATGGCAAGAACGGCGCAGTAATGGTAGACGACAGCACCAACAGCTTGTTCGTGACCACATATTACGTAGGACATCCAAGGCTGAGCAAGCTGGACGCAGCCACGGGCGAGGGTATATGGATCACTCAGATAGGCAATGTTTACGGTGGTTCAGAAGGTGGCGTGCTTACGCCAGATGGCGACGTCATAGTAGTAGGTTGGGCTCAAGGTCCGTGGAACGCGGGCGGTTCAGAAGGCATGCTGTTTACTCGTGTTAACGGTGTAGACGGCAGTGTAATGTGGAGCAATGCGCTGTATACCGAAAACACATTGGGCGGCGGTAACTATTTATGGTATAACAACAGCAGCACAGTGGGACTTGTAGGCGATGCTCACTTTGGCGCAGGTGGGTGGCAGTCACTAGACGGCACCGAAGGTGCTATGGCAGTTAAATTGCCACTGGATGGCTCGGGACAAGGCACATGGGGACCGTACACCTATGTCAGCTACACTCCAACTGTAGTAACCAGCAATTTGACAACCACAACACGCACTGTTGACAGCACAGCACAGCTAGTAAACTTCGACCCGTTTGTCCCTGCTATAGCTGCACCGGTACGCATCAATCAGTTTGAGTTGGACCGAATTGGAGGCAGTGGACAGCTAGGTGTTGGCAACATTGCTAATATTGGCACATTGTACATGTCTACCGGTGGTAGCATCGGTGAACAGCGCGGCAATCACACACTGATGAATATCAACAGCACCGAAAATGGCGGTCTGAGTCTCAACAGTTGGTCACCGAACAGCAATAGCTCAGCGTTCAGCCAGCTGATGTGGGCCAATGCTGCTATAGCTGACCAAGCCTATGGTGGGTTCGCCAACAGTGCATATAACTGGGTCTACACTGACAGCACTGGCTTCAAAATCGAGAACTTACCTAACGGTTCCGCAGAGTCTCGTTACACATGGCACTTTGACAACGACGGTAATTTCATTTTGCCAGACGTGGGTAACATAGTTGGCGGTGGTAACCTAAGGCTACAGCCAGATCCCAACGACAGTGCTGCATATTTAGACATATACCTAACCGGGGGACAAGTTCAGGATATACACATCGCAGGCGACAGTGAAAATGTTATCCTGGGTAGAGACAGTGGCGCCAACGTCACAGTCGGGTTAAACGGTAGCGTAACTATAAAAGCAGACACTGGTAATGCGTATGTATGGACATTTGGCGCAGATAGCAATCTCACACTGCCTCTGGGCAGTATCATTGGTGAAACAGCCAATACCACAGTTATTTCACCACCCGGCGCATTAATGGGTCAGAGTTTGGTGATTCGTCCCACGGCTGTTCAGATTATCACTTCCAACTATCCTTCGGGATTTGCTGATGGCGATAGCATAACTTTGACGATTGACCCAAACAACGGCGGTTCGGTCACAGGCACAGTAGGTTATACATTCACAGGAGCCACTGCGGAACAGTTGGGCCGTGCATTGACTGGCACACTGACATTTACAAGTCAAGCCAATCAGACGCTGACCTGGACCATTCCTGCTCTCAGCAATATTGATTCGTTTACATTCACACTTGGCACACCGTCTGGGTTTGTCTTTGGTGGTCCGGGTAATACATACATCACTCTTACAAGAAATGGCAGTAGCGAAGATTATCATGTTCACTTGGTAACAGGTGACCCTGCAACAACTGACATATATCTAGGTGACGATGATCAGTATGTTAAGATAGAAAAGAATGCTGGCAATGTTGTTGTTGGTACCAATGCAAATACCAATCAATGGACTTTTGGCACAGATGGCAACCTAACGCTGCCTACGGGCGGCACTATTAACTACAGCGACGGCAGCAATGCGCTAGTGGGCGGGGGCAATACGGGCCCAACTGGTCCAACAGGCGACACAGGACCAACTGGTCCAACAGGCGACACAGGTCCAACTGGTCCAGAAGTAACAGGACCGACAGGTCCAACAGGCGAAACAGGTCCAACTGGTCCAGAAGTAACAGGACCAACAGGTCCAACAGGCGAAACAGGACCAACAGGTCCAACAGGCGACACAGGTCCAACTGGTCCAGAAGTAACAGGACCAACAGGTCCAACAGGCGACACAGGTCCACCTGGTGAAACAGGCCCGACTGGTCCTGCTAGTGCTGTAAACTATGCATCATTGGCACAGTCAGTGGTTGCTAGCGCACCATCTGGAGGCAATGGCACTGGCGGGCAGCTGAAAGTCACTGTTGATGCCAGCGTTGTTAGCAGCAATGTGACCATCAGCACGGTGGGATTCATGATCACAGCACTGGGCTCAGGCAGCGGCGGAGTTGGATTGATAGGGGAAGGTACTGCAACCACAGGGGCACAGAACATATATATCAATGGGGCGTTTAGTGCTAACCAGACCTATTATGTCAGTGCGTTTGTGACTTCGCAGTTAGGTACAACATGGAGTGAGGTATACTTGGCTACCAGCGGTATATGCCTCATAGCAGGAACCATGATAACACTGGCTGATGGTACCAAGAAGGCCATAGAGCACATCACTTACAGTGACACGTTACTGGCCTGGGACTTTGACCAAGGCAAGTTTACCACTGCCAAACCTCTGTGGATCAAGCAGGGCGAAACAGGCGGAGCACACAACAGGCTCACGTTCAGCGACGGCACTGTGTTGCGCACCTTTGACCAGCATCGCATATTCAACAAGCAATGGGGTGCATTCACCTATCCAATGACAGACAACACACCTCTGGGCACACTGACGTTCAATGAGCACGGCAACGAGGTCATGCTGGTCAACAAAGAGCAGGTATTTGGTCCTGTGCAATACTACAATGTCATCACAGATCGTCATATCAACCTGTTCAGCGACAGCATATTGACCAGCTGCCGACTCAACAATGCTTATCCCATCGTGGACATGCAGTTCAACAAGGCAGGTCGCACGCTGCGCGATGCCAGCGAGTTTGTGGGCATAGATGCTCGTTGGATAGCGGGATTGCGATTGTGTGAACAAACATACAGTGCGGACGACATGCGTTGGTATGTGGCCCGACTAGAACGTTTGGATATAGCACAGCTGGACAGTGACCAATCTGTCGCAGCTTGAAGGTAATATTTTTAGATCACTACGGTGTGATGTGCCGGGCTAGTCCCGGCACAATACGAACCCGAACCAGCTTGCCAACCAGTGACGAACTCAAAGGTAGGCTACCATGGGAACCTTTTGATCCCGCATGCGTGGCAATACTCAATGACATACTTGCGACTACGCCTGCTGATATAGTGGTCACAAGTGATTGGAAACACAGCAAGAATCTCACAGATATTGGTGATTTCTATGCAGCACAGGGTGTTATCACACGTCCCATAGATGTTACATCTGATGTAAATGGCGACTATGAGCATTATGCAATGCGTCGCGCTGCTGAGATCGAGCAATGGCTAACACACCATGCTGTCACTACATGGTGTGCAGTAGACGACCTTTGGATGGATCTAAAACATTTTGCATGGGCACAGGATCCCCACGCTGCTATCTCAGCGCCTGGACTGTCTGATCAGATCAAAGCATTGCTCTTATAGCACACCAAGCAAGTGATATAATGTGGTTGCGGTAAATACTGTTGCAGATTGCTCTAGAGGACAGCCCTATGACCGCACTTAATTTCCCACCGCAACCACAAGAAATAGGCAATACTTACGTAGGCGGAAACGGCGTTACCTATGTATGGTCAGGAACCATATGGAGCGTGGCAGGCAATCCTGGCAGCACGGGCAACGTGACGTTTGCGGGCAACACCATAGCCACTGCCAGCGGTGGCAACGTTAACATCAGTGCTGGCGGATTTGAATGGATCTTTGACGAGAATGGCAACATAATGTTACCGTCATATGGCACTATTAATTTTGCAGATGGCAGTGATGCACTGGTTTTAAACCCTGCTACTACCAGCGTGCTAGGTGGTGTGAAACTAGGCGAAGGGTTTGTGCTCAATGCCAGCAATCAAGTAACTACCAGCAAGCTGTATAGTACCAATCTCACACAGCCCACACAACATTATAGACTAGAACTGGATACCAATGGTGTTGTGATACTGCCAGATCAGAGCATCATCAACGGCAGCACGTTACGAGCAGTGGCAGGCAGCTATGCAGGTTTGACTACCAACGACGGCGAAAATAGTTGGATGTGGGTAGATAGCGGTGGTGCATATATTGCAACAGAATACAGCACTACTGCGAATCAATGGACATTTGATAACAATGGTAATCTAACCCTGCCTGCGGGCGGCACTATTAACTACAGCGACGGCAGCAATGCGCTAGTGGGCGGCGGCGGTGTTACTGATCTCATAGCCAACGGTAGTGCTAACCTCACTATCAGTTCTGACGGCACACTGGTCCTCAGTCATCCAGACGAGCCTGTCTATCACCCATTAGACACACAGCTTGTCATAGAGAAAGCAGCTGGCAACTACCACATCATATCGGGTGCGTATGGCCTGAGCCTGCAGGCTACTCCGGTCCTTGGCGGATACGGTGATCTCACTAATAACAATTATGTGGACATATTCCACGACGGTATCAGCATAAACGTCAATGACAACACCTGGGGGTTTGATCTAGGTGGCAACCTAACACTGCCTCTGGTAACACGCATGAACAGTGGCGGTATAGGCGCTGTGCGCAGTGCAGAGTTTGGTACAGTGGTTAATGCCGAAGCACCTGGTGTGATCAACACCAGCAATATCTATATGAGCGCTGGCACAGGTGAAGCACGTATCATGTCAGATGCCAATGGCAACACACTGACTTACTTTGGTGTTGAAGATCCGGGTTTTGCTGGCTTTGTAAGCATGGATGCTGGTGTCACAAGCCAATATGCGGTTGGCTTAGATGCTAACAGCAACATCATACTGGGTGCCACACAACCCAGCGGCACAGTTACAACTACCATGTATACTGCTAGTATAGGCGCCATCAACGGCGACTACAACATCAACGGGCTATATGCTGACAGTACATCAACTGTGGTTAGCGGATTGTCCAATGTCAAGATACAGACAGGTGGTGGCAATGTTTGGCAATTTGATGCCAATGGTACTACAACATTCCCTAACAATACATTAAAAACTTATACCAATAGCAATTTAACGGTGCAAACTCAAGTAGTTTATAATATTACCACTATTACAAATGGTGGTACTGGTTATGGTAGCCAATCTGGCACATCTACATCAGGCGGTAGTGGCACGGGAATGACTGTAAATATAAATCAATCAGGTACTGTAGTTGATTTAGTTATTGTTAATAATCCTGGTACTGGATATCAAAATGGTGACACTATAACTATATTAGGTGGTAGTGGTACTGCGACATTCACTATTGCCAATTATAGTTCTACCGGCAGTAATGGTGCAACAACCTGGACATTTGGCACAGATGGTAATCTAACCCTGCCCCTTGGTGGCACCATAAACTGGAGCAATGGCAGCAATGCCCTAGTAGGCGGTGGTGCTGTAAACACTGGTAACATCACTTTCAGTGATAATACCATCGGTACCAGCAATGCTGGTAACATAGTGCTCAGCACCAACTCCAAAACTTGGACATTTGGCGCAGATGGCATAGCGACCATACCAGGTGGCAGCACCATACAGGACCTTGGTTATGGTTATGGTTCGGGACATGGGCTGTGGCTCAACACGGCCTACAACGGCAATGCCAGCGCACTGTTCCAGGACAGCATCAGCAACCAGATCATCACGCAGGACTATAACAATGGCCACTGGGCAGTGATCAACACGCAGTTCACGGGTGGTGACAGCAGCCATCCAGAGATCCTGTTGATAACCAATCCCGGCAACGGCCTGCCCAAGAACGATTGGATACTTGGCTCAGACGGCACCACATACCTTCCAAGCAATTCTGTCATAACCAGTCACAACTATGACACTGGCAACGTGACCACCGTGGGCAGCAACATCAGCATACGCACTGCCAGCGACGGGCCTACCTTCCATGACTGGACATTTGGCAGCAACGGTAACCTGACATTCCCGGATGCTACTGTGCAACCTACTGCATATCAACGCACCACAGGTACTTGGAATGTGACTGTGGGATCCAACACCTATAGTTTCACTGTTCCAGGCAATGACACATATTCTATGTGGGTCAGAGGCAATGTCACTAACGGGATCATAGTGTGGAATGCCACTGCCACTGTGACCAACACCAATGTACCTGTGATAGGACAACAGTTCGCTTGGAATTACACAGGTGGCGGCACCCCATTGGAAATTACCGCAATACCAACTCAGTTTATCGGCACAGCTGGCGCAATTGTTTCTAGCAATCCCAGTGTGGGTACTACTTCAAATGTGTTTGATTTTGTTATCTATAACAATAGCGGATCACCACAGACTGTATATTGGGGTTATGTCATACAATGACCATGACCATCAATCTAGGACTGAGATTGAATCTTAGTACAATCATTGCTGTGCCTGATACTGAATTTCACGCACCACAAAGCAAATTTGGTCTATAGTACCTCATTTAAATAAACTATAAATATTGCGCTTAGCAAGGTTAATTTAATATGGTATATCAGCCAATCACTGGCCCAACTGGACATACTGGTCCCACTGGCACACCTGGCACAGCAGCTAATACTGGTGCACAGGGAGATGCAGGTCCTACTGGTCCTACTGGACTACGTGGTATTACAGGCCCTATTGGACCAGAAGGTGGCCCAACCGGTGCACAAGGTGGCCAAGGTATACAGGGTATACAAGGTGTTACAGGGCCTACCGGTGTAATTGGACCGACTGGATATACAGGCGCCCCTGGCGAAGCAGCAAGTACTGGGCCGCAAGGCGATGCAGGTCCAACAGGTCCAACCGGACTGAGAGGGCAATCCGGACCTACTGGACCATTAGGAGGACCAACTGGTCCACAAGGCAGTCGTGGCATACAGGGTATACAAGGCGTTACTGGTCCAACTGGACTAAGAGGGCAATCGGGACCCACTGGTCCATTAGGCGGGCCGACTGGCCCCACTGGTAGAGCATCTACTATCACTGGTCCACAAGGACAACAGGGATTGCGAGGCAGTACAGGACCGACTGGTCCATTGGGCGGCCCCACTGGACCTACTGGTCAAACCGGTGCAAGTATAACAGGTCCATTAGGCCGTACCGGTCCGTCTGGTCCAACAGGTGCAACTAGTACAGTGACGGGTCCGACAGGTCCTGCTGCATTGGGTGCATATGCCAGATTTGATATTGTAGCCACAGAAGGTCAAACTGTTTTTACAGCAGATTACTATCCTGGCTGGGTAGATGTTTACTATAACGGCATATTGTTAACCCCAGATCTCTATGTTGCAGAAAACGGTGTTACAGTAACACTGAACAATGCAGCAGTTAGCGGTGATCCGGTTACCGTTATTGCATGGCAGATAGCAGGTATTAATCCAACAGGGCCGACTGGTCCATCGGGTGGCGGCAACACTGGCAATATTGCGTTTGTTGATACTACCATGTACAGTATCAATGGTGTTACTATTGACAATTCAGACCTATTTCATGGTCCTACAACTGCATTGACCATTCCTACAAATGGCAGTAGCAATACTGCACTATTATACAATTATTACGGTGCAATAACTATTGGTACAGGTGTTGCATTACCATATACGTGGACATTCGGCGCAGACGGCGTGCTGACCATGCCAGACGGCAATTTGGGCAATGATGGTCGCATAGACTTCAACTTTGAAGGCTACAACTGGGGACGCATCAGCTCACACAACCGCCATGTTAAGATCCAAAGCGTGGCCAGCGGTGACACAGATCCAGACGGTACAGTATACTCAGAAGTCAGCGTGGGCCTGGACGTGAACATCAGCACCAATGCACAGAGCCAGAGCAACAACTGGACGTTTGGCTTAGATGGCACATTACAATTACCAGACGGGGGCGATATTGTTACTGCTAATGGTAACTTAGACATCACCAGTACCAACGGTTGGGTAAACATCACCAGCGGGCCACATGTCTTTACATTTGATGCAGACACTGTTGGCAGATTCATCATGCCAAGTCAGGGTGTGATAGCAGGCGATCAGCAGGGTGTACGAGTGTTTGCAGGTAATCTTGCTAGTGAAGTAGGCAAGACTTGGACATTTGATGGTGATGGCAATACTACCTTCCCCAACGGTGCCAAGCTAAACAACGGTACTAACAATCAGTTTGCCACAGACAATGGTGCTGTCACCAGTTTAGATTTACGTGATACCAGTGGTCGAGGGTTTTATACCAACGGCAGCGGATATACTCTGCGCAGTAATGGTACTTATAACTGGACGTTTGGACCAAACGGTGAATTGAACCTACCTATATCTACCACTGGTAGTGGGTTATTACAAACCACGGGCAACATCAGTATATTATCTACTTCAAAGACGTGGACGTTTAGCACACAGGGAATGTTTAGCTTACCAAATCTTGGCACTGTGCCAACCACAGAGGGCAACATTGGTGATCTTGCACGTAATAATGATGTGTTATATTTCAAGACCAGCACTGGCTGGAAGACCATTAATTTATCTTGATTTGAACTTGGCAACTCCTTAACATTTTATATCGCTAGATGCGATGCCAGATAAGGAGATAGTTCATGGCAGATCCAAGAAGCAAGCTTAAACAAGCCAAGCCCAAACTCAAGGAATCAGTTGCTAATCCACCAAGAGAAACTAAAGCAGCAGCACCAGCAGCAAAGGCCGTACAGGGCAAAGTCAATAAAGTTAAATGATATCCCCAGCTGGCATGCGAATCACATGCCAGCATTTTCATTTAATTACGTTGGTATTTTTTGGTAAATAGTACCATCTACTGCGAGGAATCATGGTTACAGCTATACCAGCCACGTCCACTACTATCAAAATGGGCAGCGTGTACAACGCATATTATGTACCGGGTGCAACAGGCGCACCAGCAGCAGGTACCATTGTGACATTGAATGTTAAACTTGGCAGTAAAATTGGTATCTCATCCAACACCATAACCACACTCAGTGCTAACTTTGGTGGTAGAACAGGTCCAAATAATTATACTCCAACATGATTTAATTTGGTATTTCAAAATTGCGCGGTAACAATATATTGCACTCTGGAGGTAACAATGGATCTATCAACTACATCAAAACTACTTGACCTTATGCCCGGCAATCGATCCGAGTATGAATTTAAACACATGCAAGTTGAGCAATACGGCAGTTTCCACCGTCAGCTTAAAAATGTTCTAAGTGAAAAAGAACGCTGCCTTGCATCTATAAACGAGAAGAAAGCAGCTATTGCGCTTATGAAATACAAAACTACAATGATCGACGATGATGTAGAACGTTCATTGGTTGAAGATATCAATAGTGCAAGAGAAGTAAAACTGCGCAGAGAAATCATTGATCTTCAAGGTGATATTGCACATTTTGACAAATGGCTAGGCAATCATACTACTGAAGAAATGGAAGAAACTGCATCTGGATTCGAACATGGTGAGCCTGAACACTGGGCAGGCGTAATGGGCCGTCAAAGCGCAGTAGAAATTTTAGCAAATGATAAAGTAAGCGTTACTGTTATGCAACAAATGACACTGTTGCCATTGCCGGATTATCGTCGTGCTGTGCAAATTACCAGTCAGTATGCAGAATTTATAAAATCCACAACTGCAAAGGCAGAACAACAGTTGTTGCCAAAAACTCCACCTGCTGCCAAAGACAGCGCAACTATACCGTCTGCTATTTCAGGTGTAGCACCACCTGTGCATCCCGCACAAGCTGTGCAACCTATTCCCACAATAGTAGCAAAAACTGCACCAAGACCTGCGGTAAAGTCTACTAACATAGACGATATCTACAACAGCTTGTAAGTATTACAATTTAAATGATAAAAAAACAGCGTGTGTTTTGCAACACACGCTGTTTCAGTTTGCTACAACTAAGATGTGATCAGAGATGTGGTTGTAGCTGGGTTGCGTCGCCTCTAAAGGTGAAGTAACCTATGTGGTTCAAGCTGATAGTCAAATCTGCCCAGATCTTACCGCCCATTGCACGCCAACGCTTACAGAAGGTGTAATCCTCTGAAAGGTATTCTTTGCTGTCAGGGTCAATTTCAGTGTCAAACAACGCATACTTGAATGGATCGTATTTGACATCAAGTCCAATGCTGTCCACATAATGCAGTTCAGGATGCTTGGCAATCATCTGTTCGAGTACATGACGTTTGATCATCATGAATCCCGTGCCCAAGTTGGCAACTTCTACTAGGTTACCTTCCTTGAATGCACCGGGTACTTTGTTAACAACATAGCTGATAGGCAGGGCTTTTTTAGGATAAAGCCCGCCTGCCACATCTTTGTCTGCAAGGATTAATTTGAAGATTTCCTCTGGTTCAAATCCAATGTCTGCATCCACAAACATCAAGTGAGTGCTCTTGGGTTCAAAGAACAACATTTTAGCAACAAGGCTGTTGCGAGCGCGACACACAAGGCTTTCGTTGACCATGGTGTCGATGGTAAAGTTCAAGCCAAGGCGCTGTGCCGTGGCCATGTATTTGAGCATGCTGATAAACGTGCCCTCGTTGATCTGTCCACCGTAGCAGGGAATACAAAAATGTATTCTCGCCGCTTGGAGGACCTTGACCATATCCTGTGTGAGTTCCATTGATATCTCCGATCTGTCACATATCTAATTATGTGGCAAATCGGAGTATTATCAAAAATATACCAAGATAATTATGCGACTACTTCTGGTTCTTCTTTGGTAAGAATCAAAAACGCATAGGAAATATCCACAGTATCCACATAGGTAACGATATCATCTACCATGTCATATCCCATATTGCTACCATAGAAATTGAAATGCCTGAGCATCCTATATTTTACCATAACATGCTCGCCCAACATCAACAAATCTGGACTGAATTTGCAAGTGGGAATTTCAATATTCAGCCATGCACAAAACGTGTACATAGTTTTCATGTTGTTAAAAGCCGTTGGCGACTGCAATGCTCGTACACCTTCGTAGAACTTTACCAAGTCATTTGCTTGATCTCGCAGCTTATACTTGATCTGCGACAACGCACCATTTTCTCCAAAACTACGCAGTAGACCTTGTTGTTTGTTGATAAACAAGCTGATTGCAGAATACTCTGCGTTATCAACCATGTGTTGTGCAATAACAGGATCTGCCAGCATTTCGTGTGCTTTGTTTTCGATGGGTGTTTTGACAGATACCCACGACAACTTGTCAGCGAGTTTATCGAACTGTGCTTGACGAATACCATAGACCTTTAGATCTTTTTTGAATACGCCAATGTTAATTGCAGATTCTAGCAATTCTGCCAACTTGTACAGGCTACATTGTCTACCATCTACATATGCATCCCACATGCTCAGTATTACATAGTATTTGATATCCGGCAGTTCTTCAGTGGCAGTGTCAACAGGATGCCATGCTCGCTTGCCCGATTCGTGTGGTTTAAATTTCCACAATTGCACAGGCTTCGCACGTACCTTTGTGGGAACAGCACCTAGTTCACTGGCAAGTACAATAGGCGGATTGCCCAACGCATTGCTCAGTGCATCTTTGTCGCTGCCAACCGGCAACACTATGGTATGCTGGTTCATATTGGCAATATGCCATTGTCTAATACGAGCAGCAGAACCGCGTTTCAAATCTGCATAAACAACTTTGACATGCTTTGTTGCAATAACTGTACACTGACTTTTATATGCAATGCTCTTTTTGCCGTAGGCCATAAAGCCAAGGCCTTGCGCATTTGCAGCCCACACATCGTCGGATGACAAGCTAACACTTGCTCGTTTGATTTCTACACCTTTACATACAGGGGCAGGATTGTTGCTATACATAGCGTTCAGCAGCTTGCCATGTGCACCACCAAACAACTCTGCATAGGCAACGCGAGCATCCCATAGAGTCGATTGAGATTCAATAGTGTGCCATACATAGGTTTTCAGTTCATCTGCAACTGTTGTAAGCCTGTCAACAATGTTGGCACAGGTGCGAGCATCGTAACTAAGACCTTCTCGACTAGCAGCAACATCAAGATCGCCGATATCAAAGTTAACAACAATAGGAAGGGCAAGAAGACTGATCAGTTCATCTGAGATATTGGGAATATTATCGGGACTGATAGGATACGTCACACCGCCCATCAACGCCTGTGCATCATCACCTTCCCATTGTTTCTTTTCCCATACTTGCCAACCATTGCCGTGCCACATAGGCATGACTTTATTAAAAGTCAGCAGCTCGCCTGTTTGAATAGGTGCTTGGTCGAACCATTGCAGAACTTGATGGGCTTTGGCTTTCCAACGTGCTGCATCACCACGGGTATTGAACTTAACAGTAACACCAGTACCAGCAGCAGGCTTGGTACCCAGTCGTTCCACTCGCGGAGTATCAGCAGCATCAAAATACATGCGGTATTGATTCTCAACACCGCCGTGCCGGCTGATTACAACAAATTCATCTGTGTAACAAAACGGGCTCTTGCTACCAAGACCAAGCTGACCTACGAACTCGTTGCTAGTAGTCTTAGTGCTGACAAAGTACCGTGTATACACAGCAGAAATATCTGCATCGCTCAACCCTGTGCCGTGATCCGTAATGGCGAACCAAGGTTCACTGCCGGTAGGTAAGTGCATTTCCCAAGGTGCAGTATTACCCGCAGCAACGTGACTGTCGCGAGCATTACAGCTGAGTTCGCGAATAACTGCACGAATTTTATCGCTGTAAAGCCCGTCACTTAGAATCCTGAATGCCTTGCCAGTAGCGGCAATAGCAAATGCATCGCCGGTACCGGGCGTGGTAACCGCATTATCATTGATCTTCATCGTTTCGATCCTCTACACTACATCTAAGTGAATGTAACATATTGCGCAGTACTGTCAAGTGAAATTTGTATTATTACTGCGTTGATTGTATTGGATGAATTTTTATATTTTAGCTGTTTATTGCTCCCAGCACTGTTTTTGTTGACCAAGATAGTTGCCCCAGTTGTCGTATACTGCAACATACTGGCATACAATAACAGGTTGGTAATAACGAGGCTGCGGATAATACCGCGGCGGATTATAGTAACGAGGTTGTTGATATTGACGATTTTGCTTGCCGAGTTCATTACCGATAATCATTCCACCGATAAGTGGAAGAATCCAGTCGTTGCGATGATTTTCTGCGTGTGCAGAAGTAGCAAACATCGCAGCAGCAATAGCAGTCATGATGAGTTTACGCATTTTAGTCTCCTTTGTACTTGTTATATATCATATATGTTATCCCCACGTTAGTTTAAAGAGGGTGGCGTCATCTTCGTTCGTAATGTAAACAAATAATGCCAGATTACCAGAGTTTAGTCTAAGTTCGCACTCTGACGGTGGTGGTATGTTTTCTTCAAACCAATCTTGTACAGCAGCGACATTGCATTCACTTGCGTACATTGTACAGTACCATGCAGGTTCGCGAGGCTCAGTCCACTGGTCTATAACAGCCATATAGTGCGGAGAGCCATCGTTATAACTCCAATTTCGTATCATTGCCAGTCTTTTGATAGTTGATATCTAATCCACATACTGTTGAGTTCATCCAACAATGCTATACTATCTTCTTCATTTGTCAGTTCGCATCTATCAAGATAATAGTCCCAACCTAGTCTATCCATAACAGATTGACGTAACGTCATAACATAGTCTGCATATTGTTCAATATTTGCATATTGATGGTATCCGGCATCGTGCCACCATGCTGTATCTAATGTATCGCTTGCTTTACACACAGATGCCGTTGCCGATCGTTTAAATTCATTTCGCCATTGCAATGTGATAGATTCTACCACTGCTGCATCAAATGCAACTTTCAATACAAAGTATTGTAGCCATGTGTTATCAATCTGTGAATCCCATTGAATCCAGAATCTATTCTTACCTACTGCATGATAGGCAAATGGGCCCAGTGTTTCAATTACTGACATTTTGATTCCAAACTAACTTAAACATGAATACATCATTGTCGTCTATGAATTCAATAGTGTTTAACACTATTGTTCGTATACCAAACTCAGATTCTATAAGAGTTGCAGAATTTTTAAATGACCATCGCTGTGGTTCTGGCAGCGGCGGATTTGGCATCATTTCATCTAACCATTCGCCCAATGCAGACAAATCGTTTAGATTGTATAGTGTAACTGCTTTGACATCTACAGTCATGCAAATCTCAACTTGAACAGCATAGCATCTTCGTTGTTCTCAAACAGCAGTATGCGACCTCTACGGGGTGTTGCGTTAAACATGCCCGGATGGTGTGCATTATAATCTCGAGCTAGCCAGTCCCAGACTGTTCCATCAGTACTGGACGACCGCATGTCGACATAATAATGGTCTAGGATGTTGGACCAGTAGGGTTCAATTAGCACCGCCACCGAAGGTTTTAAATTACATAATGTACTCATGCCCACCTCAGCTTGAACAGTGTAGCATCTTGCTGCTTTTCAAAATACCAATAATGCCCACGACAGATGTGTAGCCCCGCTAGGTTATCCGCGACCCATGCTGATTCAACATGACGCCAGTTCATGACAAACACACTGTGCCATTCGTCTGGCACGTCGAAGATACCCATGCTGTGTCTTGCTTTAATTGCAGCTGATATGTCGCCCATACTGCACTCATGCCCACCTCAGAATAAACGCCATGGCATCAGACTTGCGTTTAAATCTAAATTGCCCAGACAACTGTTTTTCAATTGTGGTGTTTAACAAGTTTGTAATTGTATTGACAGTTACATCCACCCAGATTGTTTTTCTAAAGTCGGGGATATTTTCATCTAACCAATGATAGCGTTCTCGATAATCATCAACATTGTATACGCCAACTGACGTCAATTTAACACAGTGACGATGTGTCACTCTGCCCCATAACCTGTAAAGATTACTAACCGACGATCTCATCATCGTTCCATGCCTCTCCCGGATACTGCTCCCATGCGCCAGTATCGTAATTCCAATGGCGAATATCATAGAGATTAAAAACAAATCCAAATCCTAAAACAGTCATGTCAATTTTAATACCAGCATGGTCTTGTCCAGACCATCGTGTATCTACACCAACGGCAAACAGTTCTCGAAATGATCCCCAGAAGCTAACTTGAAATTCCAGGGCTTTATTTTTGGTCAGCCTGCGATCCCATTCTACAAAGTCACGTTGACCGCGCTCTTTGACTTTAAATGGGTTAGATAATGTGAAGTTAAAGTACAGCATGTGTGGCTCTTTCAAATGGTGTTGTATTATACTACACGACATGTGTGGATTTATCAACCACTGTGCAGTCGAAGTTCATACGATACCACATGAGATCCTCTGCGTGTTTGAATGCACAAAACCATTGCCAGCCATATGTTTCAACACGGATACGGGCAGTTAGCCATTTGGCATTTGTTACAGTGCGGTCAGTTTCCCAACTGATATACTCGTCGCCTAAATTTAGACGGCACCATTTTATTGTTTCAGGACTGTTGAAATCCACAGCAGACCAGCCGTTGTCTATCAGCTTGTACATCACATTCATACGTTGTTGGTCGGCGGTAATCATGCTATTTCCATGTTAATTGGTATTCAAAGTATATTTCTTGAGATACATCTTCCACAGTAAAGTGATACACCCATCCAAATCTAACAGGGTCCATCACTCTACTGGTTTTTACAATACAGTTACGCTCGTTAAACCACTGCATTACATCACCGTGCTTAGTTGATATGAAATCTTCCACATCCACTTCACCGTCTCGGTCTGAGAATATAGATACTATTAATACTCTGTGCATGTGTACAACCCTAGTGATCTAAAATAAGTTTTAACATACTTGCAAGTATGTAGGTATCAGGCAATATAACATACTTCTGTGTATCGGACCAATCGACACTGGGTAATTCAGGTGCAATTATACCATTAAATTCTGGCAATTTATTTCTGTGTTCAATGCGATATCTATAAACATTGCAGTGGAATTCTTTGAAAATATCCAAATCTGCAGAGCTGCGCAATATAACATATCCGACTGAATTTTCTATTGCATTACAACGGATGTGTTTATTACACATTTCCTTGAACCAAAGATGTTCTACAAACAATGAGATTTGATTATTATCAACACAAAAATACTCATACGAATTATCAAATATATTATCTGATAATTTATACATGCAACTTGCAGATCCTACAAACACTGGATCATCTATACCCCATCGTTTACCGGTATCGGCAACAGTTTCAATACTTGTATTATATAAAAATTTTGTGTCGTGACTGTTAACTTCTGTTAATTCAAACCATCTTACTAAGATAGTGTCATCGGATTTAGCCTTATACATAGATGTTATTAAATTTGATATATCACCGGGCGCTAACACGGTATCATATCGCATTCTTATAATTACATCGTAATCTTTATTGTGTGCTTTTGCCAACGATACTACTTTTTCAAATGAGTAAAGTTGAGCTAAATGATTAATTAATCTACAATACTGATGATGTACACTATATCCCCATCGTTCCATATTAGCTATTGTTTTATGTATATGTGTACCTTGTTGTTCTGCAATAGTTTTAAATTCAATAAACTGCGGATTTACTGCAAAAAATCTATTGCCTAATAATTGTTTACCCATAGAGTTAAAATCTGTAAACACTACAGTTTTAGGATCCAGTATATCAATAATACTGCACACATGTTCCGGATTCTCGGTAGCTATACCGTCTAATTCCTTAAACTGCGTACCAAACAATGTTTCATCAAAGTCATACAGGTATTTGTTATTTTTATTCCAGAAATGACAGAAATGATCGAACTCGATTTCGTCGTGTGTACTATAAATGCTGTCAAACAGTTGTTTGTTAAAACTCACTGCATTAGTCAATCCTTTGGTTAACCCAGACCAACAAACTGCAACTTTTAACATAGTATTATCCTATACAATATGTATTACTGCCACCGCAGAGTAAACAACAATCGATCCTCTTGCGATTTAAAATAGAAATTACCAGCATTTTCCATCCAGCGCACGGTGGCAATAGTACCGTCAGCCGAATACAATCCATTGGCGGTCCTCACTGTATGTGATCCGCCAAACTGTTCTTCGCACCATTCTACAACTATGCTGTATGCAACATCCAATCGCTGAAACCTGCAACAATAAAATCGTTTACCGTAGAATATTGCTTCATCTTGATTACTCATACATCAAGTATACTTTATACTGCTTAACTTAACAAGTATTAGAAATTCATCGTCGAACGACGAGGTATGATTGCCAACCCGATTTTTAATCCATTTAGGTTGTCCGTGATCGTTTACTGAAAAAACAAAGTCGCTATGTTGTTCTAATGCTCTAATACCAAAAGGTTTCAACTGAAACGCATCGAAATCTAGATATAGGTACTTGTGATCATAATGATCAATAATGTTGTCGTTGATAACATAGTAAAATATCATTCCCACCTCAAAATCATCAGCATACGGTCTTCCACTTTCAAAAAGTTAAATTGTTGTTCAGCAGCATACCATTTACGTGGAGGTATAGTGTCATAATGATGCGGATCGCCAAAATTGTCAACTGCCCAGAAATACATTTCTTTCCATTTGGCTCGGTATTCACGTGATTCTAATTTAGGCTTGTACCAGTAATAGGTGTCACCATGCCTTTGCATTTCACCATGTGTCATAGCCAACTCAATTTGAATAGCATTATATCTTCTTCCAATTCCAGCTGTACGAATCCCATGCCCACCCAGTAGCGTCCATGGCAATGATGTTCGCACCATTCAAAAAACATATTGCGATTCATATCCTTGAATACACTTCTGCCGTCGGTGGGGTCTTTAAGGAATATCTTAGTGCCAACGTCTACGTTAAACATAAGCCTATTAGCTGTAAGCGAGGGCTCAACTGTAAGCAATCGTCTTGTATCTGTGTTCATCTTACATATGACTGGTGTATGGCCATGTTAATCTAAATGCTAGTAGTTGTTCTTCTGAGACCCAATCTTCAAACTCTACCCAAAAACTAGTCTGACGTCTGGCATAGGTATTGAAGTTATCATAGGTATTGAAGTTATTGACCATTGTCCAACCGTGACCCGCATACTGTCTTTTACTGAGCCCTATGTTTTCACACAACCAGTCCTCTACAGCCTTGTTGTGGTTATAATAAATCTTACGCATGCTATGACCACCTCATAGCAAACCACATGCGATCTTCTTCATTTTCAAAACTGAATGCCTTTAGTAGATAATCGTATCCATTGACCTGTATGAGGTTAGTACGCATATACCACCGCCCGGACTATCTCTCCTCTATCCAGTCTAAGATAACAGATGATCTGGTATTTGCATCAAGATCGGGTGAGACCAGCACATTGTACCAGTCTGCTATATCATCAGGCGGTAGGGTACAACGTTTTGCCATCGCCTACCAAGTTCTGTGATGTTCTCGAACTGTTTCAACCCCATCATAGTCGTCAATATACCAATTGACATCGTCTGGGATATCAACAATTCGCAACTCTGCATAGTCGCCATTGGCGTCGTTGCCCATTTCCTCTACAACCTGTACCAATGCAGGATCAGTACGGTCAATGTCGTGGTAGGAAAAATAGCGATCATCCGCATCTTCTATGCCCACACGTTCCCAATGCTCGCTGTGATATTGCCAATCATTTTCGCCATATTGGGTACGTGGCACCAGTACCAGTTCAATGCCTTTGATTTCAGCATAGCGCACGATAGCAGCATTGCTGATACCAAATCCACCATAGCAGCTATTTGTAACAACTTTAGTCATCGTATTAATCCTTAAACTTTTCTAAAACTTACACGTTCGCTGTAATAACCGTTGCTGCATCCGTACCATCTGATATGCACACCGCCTTTGATAGTATGCAGTTTGTAATAGGTCCACGTATAGCTTTCGTCGTAGTCGTTTAACGGTCCTTGCTCAAGCAGGGCATGCTCAAGGTTACTGACTTCTTCTGCAACGATGATAGGTGTACCTAACAGGTCCTCAAGATCGCCATTGATGTCCTCAATATACACACTTTCGCAGCAACCTTGGTCGTGATAGAGCTGATAGACATCACCGTCGGTATCCTCAAACTCTAACACATCTTCGCCGATTTTCGCAGCTCTGACCAATACCTTGCCGCTAAGAACATCAATGTTCATGTCGTCATACCATGCCATTATAACATCCTTTACAAGTTTTCGTAATGGGTGATGTCTTTCCAGACACCTGATCCTTCATCTGTTTCTGCATAAACAACCACATTGTATCCTAAATTATGCGGTGTCACTCGTATTTCCACAGGAACATTGCGCGGTCCAAGTGTATCTACCCAGTCTGCCAGTCTTTTAATATCTTCAAGACGCAACTTAACACTGTTTGTCTGCAAGATCAATCCCACAATGCCTGATAGTATTTGCCGAATAGACTAAATCCGTTTTGCATGCGAGCTGCATGCGCATCATGCCCAGCTTTGTCAAATTTAGCAGTGTCATTGGGCCCACGGTCCATGCGAAACCATGATGCGTCGTCTTTGCGATCCTCGGGCAATTCATTGCCATCTTTGTCAATGGGCACAGACTTAAAGTCGATGACGCCTGTGTGGTATTGATCTTCCCAGTCGCCCTGCTCAAGCTGTTCAAACGCCCAGATCATTTCATCTATTACCCAAGTCCAGCGAGTATGGAATAGATCATCTGTATGGCCACTGTCAATTTGATCCTGACTGAGCACAGGTGCAGCAGTGCTACGTAGCTGTTCAGGCACATCCGTATCATCAACCAGCGGCGATCCATGTTTGGTATCACGCAGCTTGCGCAACATGGGTGCAATAATCAGTGCAAGTGTGTCGCTCATGCTCCATACATCTGTACTGTCGATGCGAACAGTGACCTTGCGATTGCCATTGCGATAGAATTTTTTGTGATACCATTGGCAGAATTTAGACAACCATGTGACATGATCGCCTTGGCCAGCTAGCCATTGACCAAGCTTGTATACAGCGTCGTCATCCTTGTCGCGCCAGAACATGATTTTTTCAGCGATTTGAAACGGTCCAATCCACTGCGGGTATTTTCCCATGTAAACTTTCATGTCTTACCTTTATTATGATGTGATATACAGCGTAGCAGAGTGCAGCAGCGTTGTCAACGGATAGGCTGGCCATAAATCATGCGATTATAGTCGGTATTGTCAGTCATGGCACGCATCATTTTCATACCGGGCCAATCATCTGCAAACAGTTTGACATCGTATGCACACTTAAGGTCACCGCGACCACCACCGCTGCCAGTATGAATACCAGTGGATTTGAATATATCGCTAAAGCTGCCAATGTCGTGGCTGACTTGATAGGCAATATTGCCCTGCCAGCCTGGATAACCCCGAGGCTTATCATCATTACTGCCCCAATTGGTCACACCGCTGCGCGGACAACTGTGAGTATTACTGACACGGTCGCTCCAGTGCAGATCAAAGTAGAGAATTTTGATAGAGAAATCGTCGCGAAACTTGGCACGACGATCGCCCCATCTATCACGCCCGGCTTGGATAATACCATCAAAGAAGAACTCAGGATGCAGTTCTATCCATTTTATAATGTGATCAAGATCCGGTTGCATGGTAAATTCTTCAAAGATACGCTGCCTACGCAGGGCTCTTGCGCGAGCATGCATGCGAGATTCACGCAGTTCTTTCAAATGCTTGAGATAGCCACGCTTGTCGCCGTAGACTTTGTCAGTCCAGGGACACTGAAATGCAGTCGACAGTCGGGCGATATCCACAGGGATGATCTTGCCATCGCCTTTGTATGCTTTGATTTTAGGCATTCAGTGCCATTTCCAGTTGCATTGCATGCTTATAAGCACGTTCCTCTGCCGCAGCTTCCAGTGCAGCAAAATCGTTCTTATGCCGGACATGCGCTTCGAATTCTTCGATGACAGCATCGTCTTCCACTTGCTGCGAACGCAATGCAGCAACTACGGCTACGGCAGCTTTGGCTTGCGCTTCTTCCAGCAGTTGACGCGAGTAGATTTCAATGCGGCTGTTGCCGTCTTTCATAGGCGCACGCCAGTAAGCAGTTTGCTTGGGCGACAGGTAGCCGCGCTTCTCAAAAAAGTCTGCCATGTTAGTACCCATACGTGCATGGCAAGGACGGAAACCGCGTCCATTTTGATGCTTGGTAGTTTCGCTGACTTTCTCGTCCGCAGTTTGGCGATTACGCAGCACAATCAGCGCACGGCCAACTGCGGTGTCATTGTTTGCAAGCAAGTTCTTAATGGTGTCTACGTTCAGTTGCATGATGTGCTCCATTGCGCTGTTGTTGCACTACTAGTAACAAATCACGCTGATACTGTCAACACCTATAATACCAATATTACAAACATTTATTCGTCAAAAGATGCATCATCCCAACCTTGTTGCCATGCATCATACTGCAACGGTTCGCCTTGCACATGGCCTGTGTGATAGGGATTGTTTGGCCTTTCACCCCCGTGCCAACTCCATGATTTATATGCAGTGCGGCCTTCTAGATATGCGTCGGATTTGTTATAAACGGACATGCGTTTGCTCCAATTTGTATAATTGTAATTATACGTAACAATCCGTTACTCACAAGAACAGACCCCGCAGGGTCTGTTCTTTTATTTGGCAGTATTGCATCAAGCGTAGATCATATCGTCCACAGGCAGGTCGATGCCCAAGTCGCTCAACTCAACATCGTCTACATCAACTTCTGCATCCAGCAGCGTGACATCTTTGTTGTTGTCAGCTTGCATACGCTGATGAACTTCTTTGATAGTCTTCAAACGCTTGGCGTTGATAGCAGCCTGTTCTTCCGCAGTGCGAGCAGGACGATTTTTGACAGCCATTTCAGCCAGTTTGGCCAACAGCATTTCTTCGCGGGTTTCGCGCTTGATGAAGTGACCTTTGCCATCACGCTTGGGCATATCGTCCAGCGTCAGCTTGGGTGCCTTAGGAGCCTTTGCAGGCTTCTCATCATCGCCGTATGCAGCCAACACAGCCTGTGCAGCAGCATCTTGGAATGCATCGTGCACCATTAGTGCAGCAACAGCAGCATCTTTGGTCATTGCTGCGGCAAGTGCAACCAAGCGCACATCGGTATGGCCATTCTTCTCGAGAACTTTTACACGGGCCATTTCGTTTGCGAAACGAACTTTGACTTTGCCGTCCAAGTTCGACATACCAGCAACTGCGAACATCTTTTCCATTTTGTAGTTCCTTTGTGTGTGTGTTACAGCGTCTTGCGCTATGTCACATACATAGCAGTTGATAATACCACCGTCAACCACATTTTGGATCTTTTTCACATTTTTTTCAAAAAAAAAGCAGCGTTGCCGCTGCTAATTAAACCATCCTTCACTGCCAGTATTAACTCTTTCAAGGTCTTCGTGTGTCATCGCCTCTAAAGAGGTCCGTAGTACCATAACATGGTATGGTAGTTGGTTGATAATGTTGTCTAGCTGCGCAGGATAGGCACCGTTATTCTTCCACACTTCAATTGCTATCTTAACGGATTTGAGTGATACCATCCGTACTTCTGAAAAGTCTTTGCTCACCAGCCATGCCCTCCACGTTCAGATTCTGCAATTTCTTCTTGTGTAAACTGCCCGCCCATGCGATCTTCCCACGGTTCAACAGGTTTTGATTCCAGCTTCGTAATCTTGTCGTTAAGTGCCTTAATATGTGCAGCCAGGTATTCAGCCACTTCGTCGACTCCATGCAGCGATCCTGAGTGATCAGCATCGACTCCTTCTTCAATCAACTGTTTGATAACGTTGGCATCCATCCGTTTACTCCTAGGAAAGTTAATGTAAAGTTTGTCAAATAGATAGGCAGGGGTTACCTTGCCTATCTTATAGCACTTGTTACTCCAGCGTACCAAACGTGTTCTTGATTGCCGGCTTGGCTTTTGCTACAGCACCGATCAAGTCTTCCAGCGCCTTGGGATTTTTGGAGAAGTAGTCATAGTTGACATATACTCCAGCCATCCATGCTACAGTGTTCTTGCTGCTGAACCAACCTTGCAGATTCTGCGGATACGTGCCGCTGGGAATTTTTTGCCACACATACAGAGGTTTACCGTCAATGGCAGTTGCGTTGTTGAAACTCCAGTCATTGGCCCCAACCAAATTCAGCTGATCACCAAAGTCGTTATCAGCTTGCAGCATTGTGGCATTGCCGAGTGCAGCAGGGATAATCATACAAGTGGTGATGTTGTTTGCAACACTGCTCAGTGCCAGCGCACCATCTTCAGGTGTAACTTGCACTTCTGCATAGGCTTTGTTGGTTGCAACAAAGTTTTGCCAAATTACCCATGCACCGGATCCTTCTGGCCCTAGAGCAACGCTTTTGGTATTGTCGCCTGCAAGTTTGTCTAGATCCTCAACACCTGAATCTTTGCTACAAAGCACATGTAGGAATTCACGAGGTCCTTGCCCAATAATTCGCAGGTTTGCAGCAGCAGCAGGATTTTTGCGTTTCAGCAATACTGCGCCATCAGGCTGTCCAATATACGCTTGGCAAGATTCGCCACTTGCAATGGACTCAGGCGTTTGCGGATCGACCACAGTACGTTGAATGTTATCCCATGTGCCTGACGACGTCATAACATGCAAGTCGATGTTTTTGGACATCTTAAGGAACCCTGCAATATATCCGCCAGTTAGGTTGTAGGGTTTACCTTCACCGCCTGTACAAAGGTTAACACGCAGTGGTTCGGCAAATGCAGAACCTGCAAGTGTAGCAGTAGCCAGCACAGCGCCGGCAAAGATAGTGAAAATCTTGTTCATCTGTTTTCTCCTAGATAAAGTTGTTTACGTTGAGTTGTTGATTATTTGCCATGTACCCATGCATAGCGTACAGTGGCTACGCCTTTTGATTCTGAGTAGCAATTGTAACTGATAATTTCATGCCCTTGTGCTCGCAGTGCGTAGATCTGCTTGCCAACATGTTCAATGCCCAACTTCTTTTTGGCTTTCTTGGCAGTCAGCATCTTGCCAGTTTTGAGATAGTTGAGAACTGTTTGATTCTTACTCATCGGTGTATCCTTGTATGTTGCAGTAGTCAGTTTGATTACAGTAGCATCTCTGTACGGGATGTCAATAGGTATGTTATCAAACGCCGTAGAGTTCTGTGACGATTTCGCCTGCACGTTTCATGTCGATTTTGGCGCCAAACTTGAAACGCAGCGTTTTCATTACGTCGCCTTTGGCAGGTTTGACATCCACATAAGACTCTTGCAGGAATGCACGAACTTCTTCTTCGCTAGCCATTTGCGGCAGCACAGATTCAAGGATCCTTTTCTCGTGATTGAATGCAATCTTACGGCCAGGATCTGCGGCAACTTTCAAGTTTTCAACGAGTGTTGCAACAAGCTTTTGCAAGACTTTGATTGCTTCATCTTCAGTTGTAGCGCGGTTACCTGCGTTCTTGCCAACCTTTTCAATTTCACTCAGTGCAAAAGTGATAGATGCAGCAATGGGATTGCGTTCTTTACGGAGACGCATAGATTCCGTTTTGAGTTTTTCAATCACACTCATCATATTACCAAATCTTGGGTTTGTTAGCGGTTTTGCGAACTGCACGGTCATTCATATGCTGAATGGCAACTGCATAGCTCTGCGGTGAATATTCATTTTCCCATGCATGACGTGCAGCCAGTTTGGTAATTTTGCTGGCATCAACATTGCGACGTTTGATCTCCGCAATCAACATCTCAGTCCAATCTGCCAACGAGGTATTCAAGTTGGTGTGAACCTTACGCAAGGGAGTTTTGATTTTTTCAGATTCGATAGACATGTTGTATTCCTCGTTGTTATCTGTTGCAGTATTGTTATGCCACACTAGCTATTAGTGTCTGTGTTGTCAATGTATGATTTCCACATATCACTAAATTGTGCCATCATAGCATCGTCTTTGAGATACAGTGTGCCATGGTCTATAGCCGCACCTTGAAACTTGGAACTTTGCCAAGCCCAGGGCATCGCCTTGTGTGTATAGAACTTGTAGTTTAGCCAATGCTCATATTCAATACCTGGACCCCATTGTTCCCAACACCATGTACGAGCATCAAAATACGCAGGCAAACTGCATTTAATTTGCCATGACATAACATTGTGCAGTTGATTGCGTGTACTAACTGGCTTGCAGGTCCATTTCATCGTTTACTCCATGTGAATCTAAAAAACAGTGCATCTTCTTCAGTTAAGAACCAAAACATTCCACTTATAAACGCATAGCGGTTATCATATTGTGCGTGGCACCATACCAGTACTTCGGCTACGTCGGGAATAATAGACTTATCTACTGCAACACCCCAGTAGCCAGCTTCTGCAAACGCACCACCGACGATCATTCGTTTGGGATTTAATCGAGTGAATACTCGACGATGGCGTTCGCGGTCGTGTGGATTGGGTAGAAGTGATACTTTAGCAGGCATTCTGAATACCATGACACCCCCTGTGCATACCATAGTATAAAACTATAGCATACACAGTGACGTTGTCAAGACAGCAATTAGACTTCTATAACCAGTGCAGGATTGAAAGCACCTTCGGGTCGTTCTCGTGGATAGCCATGCGGATTGCACAACACACGAGTATTGCCAATCACATAGTCATGTGAGTCATGCACATGACCATGTACCCAAACTGCAACATGATCTGCGTCTATCATCATCCAGTCCAAGCTGCTGGCAAATGCACCGTTCATATGCAGTTGATTAGCAAATCTGGGATGGATACTTTGACGGCTAGGAGCATGATGTCCGATAACAACTGTTTTACGCTTGTCCAATTCCAACTGCGTCTTTAGCCATTCTACGCTAGCACGGTGAGTAGCAGCAGTGGTAGCGGGCGTTAGCTTGTGATACATGCCATTGATGTCTTGCGTGATGACTTTGTAGTCATTCATCATGTCCTTTACACTTAACTCGGTCAACGGATCGTATCCATTCAAATCCGACCACAGTGTGGAACCAAGAAACACAACGTCATTGATCACATGCTTGTGTTTTTCCATTAGGAAAATGTTGCCGTGCCGCGCACATTCTTCATTGAGTACGTCTGCTGTACGACTCCAACGACCGTTGTAATGTTCGTGGTTGCCCATAACATAGAGCACAGTTTCAAACTCTTGGCTCGCTTGTTTGAAAAAGTTGCGATATTTGATAGCTTCATCTGCATAGAAGCCTTTTTGAATTACATCATTCAAGCCAGCAGTGGGATTGCGATACAGATGTTCGGCTACACAGATATCGCCTGCCATAATCAGCACATCTGCTCCGGCATTGCGAATGTCAGGTGCAGGGCTAAACTCCATATGCAAATCACTAATCAGTTGTATCTTCGTCATCGTACCTATTTGTTCCCTGTGTTCCCGGTATTAGTGCAAGTGCTACATAGCACGACGCTAACAGTGTGTAAAACAGAACCAACGCTATCCAATGCGAGTTGAGCAGTCCCGATATACAAATATCAAGTACAACAATACCAGACACAAGTAAACCGCTAAGATCCATGTCATGCAATCTTTTTATTACAATGCAGATATTGCTGTAGATATACGCAATAAATCCAACAATAACAACCAACACGGGTACAATAACTGTAACTGGATTGTAGGGTAATAGTAACTTTGCCCAATGGTATGTCAGAGATACTGTTGATAATAGTGCAACAAACAGCAGCGCAGACAGTATTTGATACCATACAAATTCGCTGCGATTGTATCGATTATTGTAATCAAATAGTTTGTCTATTAGTTGCGAGATCATGTTGCTGTCCTTTTGCATTCTTCACTTGCATGTACTCTTTTACGTAAACTGCTGCTGCTGAAATCGTGCCTACGTGGATTAAACCAAAGTTCGATGCCACGCTGTTTACAAATATCCTGTCCTGTAAACGGTTTATCTCGGTATTCTTCACCTAGTATACGCACATCGATAGGCAGTATGTTGAGAAGGTCTTCCAAGTCTTTTTCTGTGTTGTAGATCCAAACTTCATCTACAAACTTACAACCGCGTATTTGTATCTGCCGTTCTACTATAGTTTGAACTGGACTGTTTTTATGTGTCCTGTCAATGGATGGATCGCTTTGAATACCAACCATAAGCCAATCGCAATGGCGTTTGGCATCTTCCAACATTGCTATGTGACCTGCATGTAATAAATCAAACGTGCTGCAAGTCCAACCCACTCTACCAGATCGCATAATATCGTTCATATTTTGTTAAATTTGCCTTTGATTTTAATAACATACGTGTAGTTAGATGCTGCTACGCAGTCGTAGCAGCATCTGTTGCTAATCAGCTTGCTGGGTTAGCTTCTACATCAATTGGCCCATCATCTGTAGGTGCGTTTGATTGACTCTTGTAGATAATTTCACCCATCTTCATCAGGCTTTCACTCAATGATTGCAGTGCAGGTTGCATGTCTTCTACAGTATCTTTTGTCAATGCTTCACGTGCTTCAGAAAGTTTAACATCCAATTCTGCTTTGAGATCCGCAGGCAGTTTATCTTCATGTTCCTTCATTTGCTTTTCGGCTTGATGAATTTGGGATTCACCAACGTTGCGAGTTTCAATTACCACACGCTTTTGCTTGTCAGATTCTGCATTTTCTTCGGCTTCTTTGATCATACGTTTGATATCATCGTCTGACAATCCGCCGCTGCTTTGGATAGTGACTTTTTGTTCTTTGCCAGTTGCAGAGTCTTTGGCACTGACATTGACAATACCGTTGGCATCAATATCAAATGTGACTTCAATCTGCGGCAAGCCACGAGGAGCAGGTGCAATACCTTCCAAGTTAAATGTTGCCAGCAGCTTGTTATCGCGGGCCAATTCGCGCTCACCCTGGCACACAGTGATTTGAACGCCGGGTTGATTGTCCTGTGCAGTACTAAACGTCTGACTTTTACGAGTTGGAATAGTAGTATTGCGTTCAATCAGTTTGGTGAACACGCCGCCCAGCGTTTCGATACCCAAGCTTAGCGGGGTAACATCCAACAGCAGCACATCTTTGACATCGCCTTGCAATACACCTGCTTGAATAGCCGCGCCCATGGCAACTACTTCGTCAGGGTTAACTGAACTATTGAGAGGTTTACCAAAATATGCTTTAAGTGCATCTCGTACTGCTGGTATACGAGTGGTACCACCTACTAAGAGTATATCTTTAACATCGTTAACTGACATATTTGCATCGTTAAGTGCTAATTTACAGGGTGCTATAATTCTATCAACTAGGTCACTAGTAAGGCTATTAAATTTAGACCTTGATAGTTTGCAAACCAAATGTTTAGGACCACTAGCATCCGCAGTAATGTATGGCAAATTAACATCGGTTTCTAGACTGTTACTAAGTTCAATTTTGGCTTTTTCTGCCGCTTCGCGTAAACGTTGTAGTGATACACTGTCTGTGGTCAAGTCTATACCGTAGTCTTTTTTAAATTGGTCGGCCATCCAGGATACTATACGAGAATCGAAATCACTACCACCAAGATGCGTATCACCGTTTGTACTCAATACTTCGATGACACCGTCACTGATATCCAATACAGACACGTCGTGAGTACCGCCACCGGCATCTACAACGATGATTCTACCATTACTATTAGTGTCTACTGCAAATGCCAACGCAGCAGCAGTCGGTTCGTTAATAATACGCAGCACTTCCAGACCAGCGATTTTACCAGCATCTTTAGTTGCCTGACGTTGTGCATCATTGAAATATGCAGGAACTGTGATCACTGCTTGATGAACTTTTTCGCCTAAATATTCTTCCGCTGTTTCTTTCAGCTTGGATAAAATTTTTGCAGAAATCTCTTGTGGCGAATATGTTGTATCATTTGCACTAATAAGTGCATCATTGTTAGCAGATGCAACAATGGTATATGGCAATAGTTTTCTGTCATCTGTAACAGACTTATCACTGAACTTACGACCAATCAGACGTTTAACTTCAAAAATTGTATTTTTACTATTGGTTACAGACTGACGCTTGGCAGCTTGCCCGACCAACTGCTCGGTACCTGTCCACGATACTATACTGGGTGTTGTACGCATACCCTCTGAATTTTCTATTATTTTGGGGGTAGAACCATCTATAAATGCAATTGCACTATTTGTTGTACCCAAATCTATTCCGATTATCCGACTCATGTTGTCTCCTTTAAAAGCAAGATTATTCTGATAGCCTATATAAATGTAGCACTACCAGTAGTTTAAATATAATAGAGAGTTACTTAAATTTCAATCACAACTGCATAATTATTTGCAATTTTTATGCCATCTTATCAAATTTGTTTTGGTAGTAGATTTACCACAATATTGGCATGTTTCATATGGCAATAGTTTGCTCTAAATATTGAATTAACTGCATTATATTGATTTTATCCTCGTTGACTTCTACCCATCCAACAACACTGATTCCTGCTGCGTTTACAGAGGATCTAGTACCGCTTATCAATGGATGCCAGTCGTACAGTGGTAGTCCATCTTTCAACAGTTTGTATGCACAAGTTTTAGGCAGTAAGCCAGGCGTGTCAATGGCATCTATGGTAATTTTTACACAGTTTTTAACACGCTGTTGTCTATTGTCATAATCAGTACACCGGGCAGTTTTAACATCCAGTAGTTTGCATGCCACTCTACAGCTTTTGACTTCGTTGTCTCGCCATGCTTTGACCAAGCAACAGCGGCCGCAACCATCGCAGAGGCTATCCCACTGCGACTCAGTCATAGACTTGAGCGGAGTAGTTTCCCACCAATTGTCCGTCACGGTAGATCGAACCACTTGCCAACATCAGTCTTTATTAGACTAGACATACTATCAGCAACAGCAGCATTTAATTGTACAGACATGTGATTTTCGTTCATATCTGTTAGGTTTATCCCGTGCCTTGTTATAAGATCGAATAGAGGTTCTCTGCAACACGGCCCGCTAGCAAACTCAGTTGTGGTACATTCCGCAGGGAAGCAGTGAAAATGATATACCTTCTTGTGCGGATTAGACGATATATGTTGTGCAAGTATTTCATCACATTTCTTTATGATTAATTCATGCACCAGTTCGTGGTATGGTTGGTGGTAGAGATATTTGAAGTAACTAAGACCTGCATTCCATAGATCAGCATCTGGAAAGCTATTGCTATCATGTGACAACATACCTTGTAAGCCACGTTTTTCAAAATCAAAACAACTGCTGGTGTTTAACGGATATAGCTGGCTATTGTATAACCTGCGATGATCAGTATACAACATGAAATACATGTCAGCATCATACAGATGCGTCATTAAATCAAAGTATGCTTGACCAATGCTTGTGCCGCCGTGACCACGACAGCTGATTTCAGCACCAATGTTTTTTGCTAAAATATCTGTCCAGCTATAATCTCGATTGCTACTGCAAAAGCTATCGCCTATGAATGCTACCTTCATACTATATCACTGCTTATTAAGCATAGCTGCTGAGGTCTACTGGTCGCATGCGTATAATTGGCGTAGGTTCTGCTGGCGGTTCGCCCTTGCTAATACCATTATGTACATGGTTCATACCGTATATGACTTTGCCCCATACAGTGTAGTTGTTGTCTAGGAACCGTGCATCGCCGAAGCAGATGAAAAATTGATCACTTGCACTGTTTGGATCGTTGGTACGGGCCATGCTGCAAATGCCTTCCAAGTGAGGCACGTCGTTAAACTCTGCTTCTAGCTGCGGCAATGCTTTTTGAGTCCATCCACCTTGTGCCATAAAGCCTTGAATAACACGGTGAAATACTGTACCGTCATACATGCCTTCTGTTGCTTGCGATAGTATTTGTGCAACGTGCTTGGGTGCTTTGTCCGGATAGCATTCTATTAGTACAGTGCCAGATGGCAAGTCCATTTTGATAATAGGTTTGTTCACAGCGTTCTCCTGTTGTGTTTTATACAGTATAACACCATTATTACAAATAACAAAAAAGGTCCCGAAAGACCTTTTTGTAGCTGACAGAAGTTTCTAAAATTTCTATTCTAGCTTATTCCACAGGAGTCATATCTGCCACAAGCGGATAACCATTTTTACGTGCAATGGCAATGGTTTCGTCGCGCTTTTGTGTTGCAACCTCGTGACTGTAAGTACCAGCAATACCACGGTCATTGTTGTGAATATTCATCATAATATCTTGTGCTTCTTCAAAGCTGCGATGGAATATCTGCATCAACACAAGTACAACAAACTCCATACTGGTTTGGTCATCATTAAGCAACCATACATTCCACATACGTGGTGGACTAAGAGTGACTTTGTCTACCACTGTAACTACTGTATCTGTTTTAATGTTTGCCATGTAAACTCCTATGTGTGTTAAAGTATGCAGTTGACCTGTTGTAAGGTCAACTGCTGTAGTCGATTAAACTTGATCAGTGTTGACCTTTACATCAACAACATTGTTGGTGGTAATGGGTATGTTAATACCTTTTGCAGGTTCTGGTACTTCACGCAGCAATTCGATAATCAACAATCCGTCTTCGAGTTTAGCAGAAATCACTTTGATATGTTCTGCAAGTGTAAACTGTCGTTCAAAATCTCGTGCAGCAATACCGCGATGTATCCAGTTTCGTTCAGCCTGTTCATCTGCTTTGCTGCCTTTGACACTTAGAATACGATCATTGGTAATATTGATATCCAACTCGCCAAGTTTAAAACCTGCAACTGCAAGCTCTAACTTGTACACGCCGTTGTCGTGAATCAAATTATACGGCGGATATGTGGCGGGATTGCTTGTAACTCTTGCCATCATAGGCTCAAAGCCTATTGCAAAACGATTGAAATCTCTAAAAAGATCTTCCATAGAATTAATAACTGTAGATGGTAATTGACGCATGTTATACCTCCTAATCTAGCGAAGCACTACCTTACGTGGGCCCCGTAGGCACCCACACACTATATTTAATAGCATGTGGGTGTTTTGTCAAGATTCAGTTGGCAGCTTCTGCGGATTTGTTGTATACCTTCAACGGCTCGCAGCGATCATTTGCAACGTCTTCGGTAATAACAATACGGCGTACACCGTCATGCGATAGTGTAGGCAGTTCGAACTGCATACGTAGTAAAACTTTTTCAAGAATACTACGCAATCCACGAGCACCTGTTTTACGCTCCATTGCTTGTTTTGCAATAGCATGAAGTGCATCGGGCTGGAATTCCAAGTCAACTCCATCAAGTCCAAACATTTTTTGGTACTGTTTGACAATTGCGCTCTTGGGTTCGGTAAGAATGTTTACCAAATCTTCTTCCTTCAAATCGCAGAACGGCACCATAACAGGTATGCGTCCAATCAATTCAGGAATAAGACCAAACTTGATAAGGTCTTCTTGCCGAGTTTGAGAAATCAAATCAAACGTGTCTTTGTCGCTGATAGTTTGGCTGCTAAGAGTTGCACCAAATCCAATACCACTGCCTTTATCCAATCGCTTGTTGATGATGTCAGTGAGTCCAACAAATGCACCGCCCAGAATAAACATGATGTTCTTGGTGTTGATCATAATAAATTCACCATGCGGATTCTTACGACCACCAGTGGGCGGTACTTTGACATCGCAGCCTTCGATCATTTTCAGCAGGGCTTGTTGTACGCCTTCGCCGCTTACGTCACGTGTGATGCTGCTGTTCTCACTCTTGCGACCTTTTTTATCAATTTCGTCGATGTAAACAATGCCGCGTTCGGTTTTTTCAATGTCTTGGTCTGCTGCTTGATACAGTCGTGCAATTGCTTCTTCTACATCAAGACCAACATAACCACTTTCAGTCAAGCTGGTAGCATCAATAATGACCATGGGTACATCCAGCAGTTTTGCAGCTTGCTGAATAATGTAGGTCTTACCAACACCAGTAGGCCCGATAAACATAAGGTTTGTCTTGTCGATCTCCACACCGTCGATAATGGAATTATCAACACGTTTCATGTGCGAATAGATTGCAACACTCAACATCATCTTGGCTTGATGTTGTCCAACCATTCGCTCATCCAAATATTCCATAATTCTCTGTGGTGTCAGTTGTGTAGGATTGGACTTTGGCGGTACAAATTCCTCTTTTAGTACACCGTGGCACAGTTCCACGCATTCGTTACATATATAAACGTCATTACCGCTGATTAGCTTATTGACTTCGTTTTGGTTCTTGCC